>VTLG01003467.1_pt1 | contig 55724 bp, 55 predicted proteins | sample 4694571 | NCBI WGS metagenome assembly VTLG01 (sample SAMN12604809, study PRJNA352737) | marine metagenome | biome: ENVO:00000447; feature: ENVO:00000209|ENVO:00000569|ENVO:01000036; material: ENVO:00002151; isolation source: viral sequences binned using virsorter ... | reverse complement strand
ACATCCCGTAAAGTTGAGGCAGTTGTTGATACTATTTTCAATCAAGGTCAACCCGCAATCTCTGTAATTACCAAATGAAAGATACTATTTTATACGGAGATTGTAGAGATACACTTAAACAATTTGATGAAAAGGCGAGGATGTGTGTAACATCTCCACCATATTACGGTTTAAGAGATTATGGTGGGCAAAAAGATCAAATTGGATTAGAACAAACACCAGAAGAATATATTAATCAAATGGTGGAAGTTATGAGATTAGTGAGAGATAATCTCACTGATGATGGTACATTATGGTTGAATATTGGTGACAGTTATTATAATTATAAATCTGGTACAGGAGAATATGCTAAACAATCATTCTCTAAAACTAGACAAGATTTACCTATGATAAATCCTAAACGTGCTAACAAATTAGAGGGATTTAAAGATAAAGATTTGATGGGTATTCCTTGGATGTTGGCATTTGCATTAAGAGCAGATGGATGGTGGTTAAGACAAGATATTATATGGCATAAACCTAATCCAATGCCAGAAAGTGTAAGGGATAGATGTACTAAATCCCATGAATATATCTTCTTATTTGCTAAGAATAGGAACTATTATTATGACAATGAAAGTATCAAAGAACCAGCAAAAGATTGGGGTACTCGTGATAGATCCAAAGGCAAATATCATAATGAAGGTACAGGTTTACAACCTCATTCTGGACTCACTAAATCATATTCAAAGAAGAATAAACGGAGTGTGTGGACTATAACTAAGAAACCATATAAAGGCGCACATTTTGCTACTTATCCACCAGAATTGATTGAACCTTGTATATTAGCAGGTAGTGAGAAAAATGATATAATTCTTGACCCATTTATGGGTAGTGGTACAACTGCAATGGTAGCAAAATCATTGGGAAGGTATTACATAGGGTGCGAATTGCATGAGGATTATGGTAAACTAATAGACAAAAGAGTAGGAGAAAGAAGAGGTACATTAGAAGATTTCTTATAACAAGGGGGGGGTCGTTTAAAGTGTCCTTATAGTGAGGGGCAAGGCAGACCGTCAGGTTGAACCCAAGATTGCCAAACTTGGTTGCATTACTGCAAGGCAGACCGTTAAAAGAAGCAGTTCTTTTGACTCGAAGGTTGAAATCTAATTTGCCAAATTAGGTTGCTTCTCACTCTATTGTTTATTTTTTGACTACATGGCAACTCGCAGACGCACATCAGCAACCAAAACTGCTAAAACTGCATCAGCACCCATTAAAAAGTCAACTCCGAGGGCAAGTGTTAAGAAAGTTACAACAACTGCCCCAAAACGTGTAAATAAAGTTACACCAACTAAGGTAAGTAAAGTGACAGAAGTAACATCAACCCCACAAATTGAGAAACCAGAAGTTAATCAAGAGTCCAAATCTCTTCCTAATTTCTCTCAATTAACTAAATTAAGAGGACTTGACTTTGTTATACTACCTCTCATTTATCTTGAAGCATTTGTAGTAAACATCCTACATAATCTCGATGTAAAAGTTCCTGAGAGTGTATCACTTAGATAACTGACCACTAAATGCCCGAAAGGGCATTTTTTTATGCCATAATGAATAATAAGGGGGGTCGTTTAAAGTGTCCCTATTGTATATGATGAAAACTATGACCAAAAACACGCATATTGAACATCCCGAAGATTCTATCCTTAATGGTGATTTAACTGTACTTAATTGGTTTACTGCCAATGGTAAGATCTCTGCTAAGATTGATGGTGCGCCAGCAATAGTTTGGGGTTGCAATCCTGCGTCTGGAAACTTCTTTGTAGGCACTAAATCTGTGTTCAACAAAAAGTTAATTAAGATCAATGAATCGCATGAGGATATTGATAAGAATCATGAGGGAAATGTAGCACATATATTACATCTATGTTGGGATAATCTTCCTAGAACTGATAAGATTTATCAGGGTGATTTTATGGGTGTTGGTGGTAATATTGCGTATCAACCTAATACTATTACCTATTATTTCGATGAAGTAGTAACAAATAATATAATTATTGCACCTCATACAGTATATACTGCGGAGGACGATTTACGAAATGCAGTTGTAGATAATGATGCAATTCTTAACGTAAAAAGTGATGATAATGTTCTATTTGTTAGACCATTTGTAACACTAGATGAGCAAAGGGATGATATACATAACCTATGCAAATTTGCTAGGCAAATGTCAACATTATGCGAGTTCCCTAATGATAAACAAGTCAAGAGAATTAAGAGGCATTTAAATGCTTGTATTCGTGCAGATATTGAGATGGATGATATAACATTAGATGCACTTGCCTATGATAATGAAATAGATGTAAATGTACTTCGTTTATGGAAATTAGTGCAGACAATTAAACTTGATATGTTCTCATATATCTCATGTAATGATCTTATGGAGTGTTATATCGGAGAAGAAATGTGTGACCATGAAGGTTATGTATTGCATAATGATTATGGTACATTTAAAGTCGTGAATAGAGAAGGATTTAGTAAAGCAAATTTTAATCTATCACCAATGAATCAATAGGGGGGGGTCGTTTAAAGTGTCCTTATAGTGAGAAACAGTTACAGGTTCAACTACTCTGACAAGCACCTATCCTAACTAGGGGAAGGTTAATGCAAAAGCGAGAAGCAGAGAAATGACGTTGGATTAAAATTACTTACCTGTAATGTTTCTCCCACTAATTCACATTTTTTGGAGCATTTATGTCAACTTTACCTGAAAGAGTTCTCGATTGGACTGAAACCTATTGCGAATCTTTGACGGAAAATTACAAACAACATAGTGTAAGGATGCACCAAAACTTTACATCTGAATGGTCAAAAGATCAGTTAGAAAGTATAAAGAATGGAACTGCAAATCTTACTAACTTTGTTATAAAGAATGGTCGCAAGTATTACAAAATTATGCAACGAGAATTTGATACTTTCCAAGATCGTAATGAATGGCGAGAAGGAAGTGTTCATGCTTTCGTTGACAAGAATACTGGCGAAGTATTCAAACCAGCATCATATAACTCACCAGCAAAGCACGTTAGATATGATTTAAGGATCATAAATGATCGTGCTAAGTTACATGATCCAAACTATACTGGATGGGCAGGTGGTTATCTCTATATGAGATAATCTCTGCTCTATTAAATAACTTGAACAACTCTATTTTGAGGACAAACTAATGATTTTTGATGTAAAACTCTACGTTGGTGGTAAAGTATTCACCGAATCTGTTCATGCTGTTAATAGAAATGATGCCATAGATACAGCAAAAAATAGAAATCCAAAAGCAAGAGTTATCGGAGTTAATCCAACAACAAGACAAACAGTTTAATTATGCAAATTGATACACAAGGCAGAATTATTGGGTCATTCCTGATAGTTACTGCCTATTTTATTGTTTTACACGTTTCGGCAACATTAGGAGCATTAATGCACTTAATTGCCAATGTAATTAGTCTACCATTCTTTATAAGAACTAAGGCACATGATGTGGTAATAATGTTATCTTTCTTAATGGTAATTTCACTCACTAAATTAATCTAATGGACAACAAAATCATAATGGTTGATGTTACATCAGCAGTCGAGGATTTCTATCCTGGATTAACACAAAAGCAGAAGGATTTGCTTACGGAAAAGATATTTAATAACTTTGATTACAGTGGAATATATAATCAAATACATGACGATTTAGATCATTACGCTTATAGTGAAAAAATACAATTAGAGGGTAAAGATGGTATAAATGAAGTGGAAGATAAGACCTTATTAGGTACATCGGATGGCACATTTTACTATAAGAATGGTGATAACGTAATACCATTATTTCAACCTCATATTGATCCTTACGGAGGACATTAATCATGGCAAACTATTATTGGACTAATGTTAATCGTAACACAAGAGCAGGAAAGAATGGTAAGCAAATTCTCTGCCCTGAATGTAGAGAATGGGGTACAGTTTATCACTTTTCATGGTCATCATTAACTTGTCAATCGTGTAAGGAAAGTGTTAACAAAGAAAATTGGATTGTAGAGGCGAAAGTATAAGGGGGGGGGTCGTTTAAAGTGTCCTTATAGTGAGGGGGAACAATCTAATTAGACTCGGTAAACGAGTTAGGATGATTGTTTACTTCCTCAGTTCAATTTCAATTTCAAATTTATGTCAACTCTCGCAAATGAAACACTATTAGAAGATTTATTTGAAGAGGCATTGGCAGAAGTAACTAACAACAATCCTCTACAATTTAATGAGGAAGAGTTACAATTTTCTGCCGAAGTATTAGCACAACAAAGATTTGAAGATCTTTGCCAATAATTAACACAAACCTCATTTATTTTTTTTCTAATTATGTCTGATTCAACAACATTTCGCAACATTCGTATCACCGAAGCAGAAGAAACTGCACTCGTTGAAATAATAAGATACTTCAACGATATGGGTCTTCCAGAGAATGTTAACAACGATGATTACTGTTCTCTAACTGATAAAGTTTGCGAACCTGCTTTCTGGGAATACGAGTAATCGTATTCCTTTTTTATTCACTTTATTATGGAGATTACATCATGGAAATTACATCAAGGGACGGTAATATGGTTGTTGATTTCTATCCTGTTAAAACTTGGGATAACAAATTGATCTCCAATCGTATGCTCAAAGTATTATCATTTAAAGGTGATACTCAAAAGAAAATGATAATATCTCGTCAAGAGTTTTATTATCAAGTAAGGGAATATATTAAGGATTGTAAGTATTCAGTTACATCCGAATATATGCCAGCACAATTTATCAATCAGGAGGACTATTCTAATGTATAAATCAGAAACATTCGGTAGAATCTTTTGGGTAGATGATAACTATGAGTTTCAATCTTGCCCACTAAATGTAGATGGAACTGGTGATTTTGACTGCTCTGATTATGTTTCTGAGTGGGATGATTGGTCAGATGTAGATTATGATAAACTCTTTAATATTCACAAGTTCTGCATACTTAATAAAACACAATATGCAGGTAGTTTAACACATCAAGAGGTATTATCATGACACAAGCAACTTTCACAGTTCGGATTAATGTTGATAATGACAGTGATCTAAATCCTGTTCATTTATGTGAAGAAATGCAAGCATATTTGAATAATAATGGTAATAATAAGATTAGCGGATATACCTTCAATTATGATAAATTTCTACCATTCATTCCACAGGAGGAGTATTAATGAAAAACCTAACTTCACAACAAAAAGATGAACTAATTGAATCATTTGTTGAGTTGCAAGTTGATAATCTAGACACCAAAACTATGGTGGCATGGATAACAGATTTGCTCACAGAAGATTACAGTAAATTAACAGATAGTGAGTTAAAAGAGACAATTAATTATTATGATGAAGATGAAGGATTATATGAGGAGTTAGTTGAAATTGCACTTTTACCAGATCCAAAACTATTAATCAAGGAGGACAATCCTAATGACTGAACTATTAAACAGTTACACATTTGAGGCAAAGAAAATTGTATATTATTCAGTAACAGTTGGTGCAAATAATAAAACAGAAGCGAAAAGAATCGCATCTGATTTTGAACATTGCAAACATTATGAGGAGGTTGAGTATTGCGAAGGATATGAATATAAGGTAGGTAAGTTATTAGAATCAACTGACGATAAGGCAAACAAATCTATTAGAAACTAATTGAGGATTAACTATGGCAACTTATCAACAATGGTCACAAAGTTACTTTACTGATTTAACATCAGATCAACATGATGTTAATAATCAATGGTTTCAATGTATGAGAGATAGATTAACAGATAGTGGCATATTATATGTTCCTATTCTTGATAAAGAGTTTAACAAATTAGGAGAGGAAGTATAATGGTTATGTTATTATTTTGGGGTTACAATCTATTTGCCCTATGTGTATTCATCTATCTCAAATTAACGGAGGAAAAATGTTAAACAACACTGAATATCATGCACTGAATAATCTAATTTGTTTAGAGCAATTAGACATTATAGATGATAGTGAGAATGAGTTTTGGAATACAATTAGAAGGAAGATTAAACCTATTGATTATAAAGAACCAATATACAAAGAGATAGAATTAAATTCCATATTATGATAGAGAGACTATTTGCAGTCTCTCTATTTTTATGATATAATTAATAACAAGAGATCTCAATTTCCCCATGACATATAAAGAATTACTTGAAAGATTAAAGCAGTTAAATGAGAATCAATTATCATATAATGCGGTAGTATATGATATTGAAGACTCAGAATTTAAAGAGATTGATTATAACGGAATAGGTGGTAATATTGAAATGGTGCAAGCATCAGATAAGTTAAATGATGAAGACGCAACATATTTTATTATATGAAATTCACTCTGTGGTTTATACAAGGTGTGACAATAATTCTTATTATTAACCTAGTAATTAACGGAGGAATGTAATAACATTGAATGTATATTTCGTCTTTCATAGTATAACATATACTCAGTAAGTCTTACAGAACGAGATGCGAAAGCGATTTTTTTTGTAATGCTTTGTTATAAACAATAGAAGTCAAATTGTGAGATTATATAACTAACTCTGTGCAGTTTGTTCGAGAGATACTATAAAGAATTATTGAAGGGATATAATAACAGTTAAGGGGGGTCGTTTAAAGTGTCCTTATAGTGTAGGATACACAAAGCATTTATGAGAAAAATCGAAAGACAAATGAACTTCGCAGTTAGCAACAAAGGCAACTGGGCAGGTTCTAACACTTCGGTTTCTTACAACTCAAACACAAATTGCAGTCAAATCTTTCTACATGGTCATCACATTGCAACCTTTTGCCATGAAACCAGAGCAGTTAAAATTGACTCCTGTGGATACACTACAAACACTACGAAGTCACGTTTAAATGCTATACTGGAAGAGGTAAAATATGGTTGTAAAGTATTTCAGAAAAACTGGGATTGGTTCGTTAATTATAATGACCAGACCACACTTTTCAGAGATGGTATGATTTTGTTAGATGCTGATTCACTCATTACTGCATAACATTGTCAGGGAGACTAACAATTAGTTTCCCTATTTTTCTGTCCTTTATTATTACAAACTCATGCGGATCTTAACTACAACTGAATATAACGAAGTTTGCAAGAGTTATGAACAATTTGGAAGCAAACTATTTGATGAAATGTTTTTAGGTTATGATGACAATTCAGTCTCATATCTTTATAACGAAGATTACTATTTTGGAGGTGCTAATCATGTTTAATTCTTTACATGAATTTATAGATTATGTTTGGTCATTTTATGCACCAGATAGTGATCTTTACCCTATTAAAGGTTTAACAAAGAAAGACATATTTGATGCCTTTAATGTATATGAAGATAGAATATTAAAAGGTGATTTAGAATATGTTCATTATTCTTGGGGAGAAGGTGATAGTTTAGATAGAGAAAGAGTAAGAGATATTATACTTGAAAACCCTCAATTCACATGGAGTCATTAACAATGAAGCAACGAATGATTCTCATCACTGATTGTAACATAAAGGATGCAATCGGTTTGTGGTATTGTAATAGTTACAGTAGTCTAATTGATAAGGTAAGTAATACTTTTCAGCAAGAGATTACACATTGTTCATTTACACATAACACTCTACATTCACTCACTTCTTACCTATGAACAAACCTGAATTACCACCTATACTTAATACTAAGGAATACACATCTTTGGTAGAAAAGTATAAACAAGAAGAAGAAAGACAAAGACAATATTGTTATAAACCGTACCGTACTTTACATAACTATTAGTAAACATCATGACTAAACAAAGTAACAACAAACCAAGTGATTCTATCTTCTATTCTATTAAGAATCCATCGCAAAATGTAGGTGTTGGTAGTACATCAATTCCGTTAAAAACCCTATTCAAACTTAATAACTTATGAACGATTATTCTCATCCAAAGTATAAAGATCTATATGAACATATTCTTATAGATTATAACTTTCGTTATGGAAAGTTTAACCCAATTAATTATCCAACTATCACTGAATTACGTCATGCTCAACAACAACGAAATCCAAAGATTACAACAAAACGCTGTTAGTTTGTTGGAACTAATTGAAGATACAAGTGAACATTTTTGTGATGAAAATCAAGTATCTGGTGAACAATTTTATATAATGATGAAGGCATTAGTTGATTGTAAACTGAAAGAATTTCCAATTGATTTAGAACAATTAGAAGAGGATATTTACCAAGACTCAGAGTAACATAGTAGGCGCAATCGTATGTCATTAAATGATTATATAAAGGATGTAAAACGAGATTGGAGTAATAAACAGTGGTTAGATTATTGTAGTATTCATAGACATAATCCCTGGATAAATGATGCAGAAAGAGAATACTATAATGACAAATATCATGACCTAATTAATCAACAATCAGAAGGTAATTTGAATGACAAAACTAACAAAAAGGATCACTGATTTCTTGTTCTTTATTATCATTGGAAGAGTACTAATCCTTCTACTAAGTAATACATAGTTTTCCACAATTTGTATGTGGAATCTGTGGAAAACCCTTAAATTAAGTATATTTAACCCTAATAAATAGCAAATTAAATATACATGAGCGATTTAAACCTTTTCCACAATGTTGTATAAAACCCCTTGTAATATGTGGAATAAGTGTGTATAAAGGGGTGTTAATATGTGGAATAAAAGTGTTAGAAATAGGAAGGTAATTAAGTCATTTAAATGTCACTCAGCGTCAGTATCTTAGCGAGCGTAGTATAACACGAGCGAGCGTTATATACAATACCCTCGTTAACATTTTGTAGCACTAATACCAAACCAGTTCAGTATAAACTAGAACCGATAGTTTAGGTTCGATTATTGTTACATAAGACACATAAATAACTGACACATATTGACAGTTATTATACTGTATGTTAGAATGAATTATTAACACTCATCCCCTTTAATCCGATGACAGTTTCTTACTACAACCGTACAGAGCAAAGGTATAGAATAACGTTGGATATTACAGTAGAAGATGATTTTAATCCAAGGCAAATTGACTGGCGTAAAGTATTACAATTGGAACCAAATGAGTCCGTAGAAAGTATTACTGAAGATCTGTCAAATCCCGTCAGTTGGTAATAACGTGGGGGTCGGATAAAGTGTCCTTATAGTATACAGTACTCTTGCAATTATGCCTGAGTAAAGTATCACAATGTCAACCCTAATTAGGACACTTAAAATGTCAAACAGTAGCGCACAGTTTGTATCACCTAACTTCGCACAATTTCTTCTAGATAGTGCATCAAATGGTAATGAAATCCTTGCTGTATTAGATGATCTTTATGAGGTGCAATCTACCCCACTATAAGTAACAACAATTAAAGGACAAATAAGGGCGGAGTTACTAACACTCTGCCCTTTATAATATACACTTATAAAATGTTACTTAGTGTTTACACAGTTGTTGACACTTAATACCTTATATGTTATGATGAGTTAGTGACAGTTATATGACAGTGATTTGCGCCCCTTCGTTGTTAGCGTGCCGCGTCGCGTTGCCCCCGTTTAAAAAAAGTGAAAGTCCCTAACCTACAAAAGTGGGTACGTGCGAGTTGTATATAAAAAAATCACGAAAAAATTTTTTGACCTTCTTAGGTTTGCTATATAAAAAAAATTCCCCCAGAAAATATGTCAGGATATACCGCTAATATAACGGGCGACCAAGAAGTTTATCACATATACATTAAAGGTGAATGCGTATATCACAGTTTAAATGAATCAGAATTTAAGGAAACATTTACTCAATTGAAAGCACTGGTTGGGTTGATGAGGACAGATTATGCTGAGAAAGATATAACATTTGAGAAGGTATCAGCAGGTATAGGAGGATCAGGAGGTTCGGTTACTTGGAAAGAACCAGAGGGCGGTGATAGTTATTGACATATAGATATAATTACTCTATAATTGAAGTGAAGGTATTAAACTATTATGGCAAAAGGATTTACTGTTAAAGCCAATGCTCCCAAACCTAAGAAGAAGGATGAATGGGATATAGAGGCAATTAAAAAAAGAATGAAAGGGAAGACTATTGTATTCTGTCTTCCAGGTCGTGGATGCTCATACATCTTTCTGAAAAACTTTGTGCAGTTATGCTTTGACATGGTTCAGAATGGTATGTCTATCCAGATATCTCAGGACTACTCTTCAATGGTTAACTTTGCAAGATGTAAGTGTCTTGGAGCAAATGTTCTCAGAGGACCTGATCAGATTCCTTGGGACGGAAAGTTAAAGTATGATTATCAATTATGGATTGACTCGGATATAGTCTTTGACACAAACAAATTCTGGCAGTTATGTGATGTCTCAGTTCCAGCAGAAGCAGCAACAACCGATGAGACAGGGAATATTGTAAGTTGGAACGAAGAACTTCTTAACCAACGTTCTATTACTGCTGGTTGGTATGCCACTGAGGATGGGAGCACTACCTCTGTTGCTCATTGGTTAGAGGAAGATGAATTCCGCAAGAACGGTGGTGTTATGAATCACGAAACCGTCGAAAGCATCTCGAAAAGAAAGAAACCTTTCACAGTTGATTATACTGGTTTTGGTTGGGTTCTTATTAAGAAAGGAGTATTTGAAGATCTTGAATATCCTTGGTTTGCTCCTAAGATGCAACAGTTTGAATCTGGCGCAGTTCAGGATATGTGTGGGGAAGACGTTTCATTCTGCCTCGATGCAATCGAGAAGGGATGGGATATATGGTGCGATCCTCGTATAAGAGTGGGTCACGAAAAAACTCGAATCATTTAAAAATAGCGTTTCTCGATTAAATTATGGCAGTAAAAACTAAGCAGGGTGCATGGGGTACTTCTGAATTTATAGAATCAACCCCGAAGAAAACTCGACAAGGATGCGGTAAACATACCAAGTTTGCGGCTTCCTCTCGAAACAAAGCAAAGAAAAAGTACCGAGGACAAGGAAAATAAATAATAAGACCCGAAAGGGTCTTTTTTTAATACTAAGGTAGTAAAATGACTGAATCTAATGATTTTTTAGACAATTTAGCGAACCACCAACACCAAAAGATGCTTCGTGAAATTTCAAATGATAGAATAATACCTAAAAAAAGAGATACATTGGTGCAAAATGACCTTTATGAAGACGATGGACTAGATTATGACGACCATACTATGATTATTACCTAACAATCCTTAATAAATAAAATATAATAACTTTATACTATTGTAATAAATGCCTGTAGAAAGAGTTAGTCAAGGTTTTAAGGACATAAGTATGACATTTAAGCAAAATCCGCTTAATAACGATCTTATTGTCATTAAAAATGAGAATGCAATTGCTCGTTCTATCAGAAATATTGTACTTACATTACCTGGTGAGAAATTCTTTAATGAAAATTTTGGATCAAATGTTTCAAAGTTACTTTTTGAAAATTTAGATGTATTAACTGCTTCTCAAATTGAAGATGAAATAACAACCTCTATTGTAAATTATGAACCAAGGGTTAGTTTAGTTAAACTGACAGTAACACCTAATTTTGATACAGGTGAATTTGATACTGTTATTGTATATGAAATTATAGGAGTCGATGCTCCTGCACAACAACTATCATTCGCCTTGCAGCCAACTAGATAAATGCCATTAGTTAATTTCTCTAATCTTAATTTTGATCAAATTAAGACATCTTTAACCGATTATGTTAGATCAAATTCTAATTTTACTGGTTATGACTTTGAGGGGTCTAATTTATCGACCTTAATTGATTTAATGGCATATAATACTTACATTTCATCATATAATGCAAATATGGTGACCAATGAAGTATTCATTGATAGTGCTACTTTAAGAGAAAATGTAGTTTCTTTGGCAAGAAATATAGGATACCTTCCAAGGTCTCGTAAAGCGTCCACAGCAACTATTAGTTTCTTTATTGATGTAACTAGTGTAACACCTGCTCCCGCCACTCTGACCCTCAGTAAAGGTCCTGTGGCAGCGACTGCGGGAACCTTTGGGAATAGTGCTTATATATTTTCTATTTTAGAAGACATTACTGTACCTATTGTTACAGATGCAAGTGGAAATTCTTTTGCAAATTTTGATAATATTACGGTTTATGAAGGAACACTCTTAAATACTGCCTTTACATATAGTTCATTAAATCCAAATCAGGAATTTATCTTACCTAATGCCGGAATTGACACTGATTTAATGGTTGTAACAGTAAAAAGTAACTCTTCTTCTACGGGAGGAACAAAATATAGTTCCAAAAATGATCTTTTTAACATTACGGGCGATTCAAAGGTCTATTTTTTACAAGAAATTCAAGATGAACAGTATGAAATCTTTTTTGGGGATAATATTTTCGGTAAAAAGATAGAAGAAGGGAATTATATCACTGTAGATTACATTATTTCTAGTGGAGATGCTGCAAATGGTATTAATTCCTTCACTTTTGCTGGACAATTGAGTTATATTAGAAATTCTTTAAGTTATTCTGTCACTTCTGGGATTTCTTTAATCACTACTCTCTCACAATCGTCGGGTGGAGAGAATATTGAGTCTGTAGACTCTGTTAAAAAGTTTGCACCTCGTGTTTATGCTTCTCAAAACCGTGCAGTAAGTTCAAATGACTATGAAACGCTAATTCCTGCAAAAATTTATCCTGAAACAGAGTCAATTTCAGTATTTGGAGGGGAAGAATTGGTTCCACCTCAATATGGAAAGGTTTTTATCAGCATAAAACCTCGAACAGGTGATTTTTTACCTAATTTGATGAAGGAAAGCATTAAAACTAAGCTTAAAAAGTATGCAGTAGCAGGAATTGTTCCAGAAATACTTGATTTAAAGTATCTTTATCTGGAAGTAGACTCAAAAATCTATTATAACAGCAATCTTGCACCTTCAGGAGAGTATGTTTCTACGTTAGTACAAGAAAATGCTACTTCCTATGCAGATTCTACTGAATTAAATAGATATGGTGCTCGATTTAAGTATAGTAAATTCTTAAAAGTAATTGATGAGAGTGATCAGGCAGTTACTTCTAATATTACGACAGTTCAAATGCGTCGTAATATGAGATGTGCTTTAAATTCCCTTGCAGAGTACTCAATTGGATTTGGTAATGAGTTTCATATTAAAAGTATGAGTGGATATAATATAAAATCCACGGCTTTTAGAATTCAGGGTATTTCAACAGAAATTTACCTTTCTGATTTACCCAATACCAATGGAGAAAACGGATCTCTTTTCTTCTTTACCGTTCCTACTATAAATTCTACTAGTCCTACTATTGTTAGAAGAAATGTGGGAACTATTAATTATAAGAGTGGAATTGTAACCTTGAATCCAGTTAACATTCTTTCTGGTAAATTAAAAGATGGTCAAAGTATTGTTGAAATATCTGCATGTCCTAAATCCAATGATGTTATCGGATTACAGGATCTTTATTTGCAACTAGATATTAGTAGTAGTAATTTTGAAATGGTTGTTGATGATATTGCATCAGGACTTGATCCCGCTGCATCCTCATATACAGTAACATCAAGTTATCAAAACGGGACATTAGTAAGATCATAAAATGCCAGAAAATAGAGTTAAGTTTAGTAACATAGTTCAGAATCAGCTTCCTGCTTATGTGCAGGAGGACTTTCCTTTAGTTGCTGAGTTCTTTAAATCTTATTATCAGGGTCAAGAATATCAAAGTGGTCCTTTGGATCTACTGCAAAATATTGATCAATATATTAAGGTTCAGGAACAGACAAATCTTCAAACTTCTGTTATTTTAGATGATGGTCTTACTTCATACGGTAGGACGATAAATGTTGATTTAGAAAAATCTCCCACAGGAACCAGAGGATTTCCTGATACTTATGGTTTAATACAGATAGATGATGAGGTTATTACATATACAAGTAAAACAGATTCTTCTTTTAGTGGATGTATAAGAGGTTTTAGTGGAGTCACATCTTATCACAAAGATGCAGCGTCTGATCAATTAGTTTTTAAAGATACCTCTCGACGTTCTCATAACGCCGGTGCTACGATTACCAATTTAAGTGTTTTATTTTTACACCAATTCTTATTAAAAACAAAACGTCAATTTACTCCTGGATTTGATGATAGACAGCTTCATTCTGATTTAGATCAGAATATTTTTATTAAACAAGCAAAGGATTTTTATTTAAGTAAAGGTAGTGATAACTCTTTTAAAATTTTATTTAGAGCATTATATAATGAAGATGTAAGAATTGTGAGACCAAGAGATTTTCTCTTTACACCTTCAAATGCTAATTATAGAGTTACAAATGATCTTGTAGTAGAATCAATTAGTGGTAATCCATTAGATCTTGAACATTCTACCTTATTTCAAGAACCTTTTGAAAGTGATATTAATAAAGCCTATGCTCCTATTACATCAGTAGAACCCATTGAAGCTGGATTTGGTCAAACTTATTATAAATTAAGTATTGATGCAGGATATAATAGAGATATTAGGGTTGATGGTGCAATTTATGGAGAATTTAACGTTTCACCAAAGACTCGTCTTATAGGGGAAGTGGGATCTGGTGTTACTTCGCTTATTGTTGACTCCACAGTGGGTTTTGGAGCGACTGGAGACCTTTATATTGAGTATAAGGATGGTACAACAGGCATTGCTTCTTATAAATCCAAATCTTTAAACCAATTCTTTGGTTTGGATAATATTACAAGTACTATTGCTAATGCAACATCAATTGGAATCAACACTTTTGCGTATGGTCAGTCTTTTAGTGATCCAAATGATCCAATTAGGGTTAGAATTAACGCCGTTTTAGGTAAATATGATATTACAGACAATACTTATTATTATTCCAAAGGAGATACTGCTAAAATAAGAACTTTAGGTGTTGAAGACACTAAATTTAAATCTAAGAACTGGTTTTATAATGTTGCTCCTAGTTATAAGGTAAAAAGTGTTAAATTATTAGATTCTTCTGATTTAACTTATGAAATTACTCTTAGTGTAAATCATTATTTCAGAATAGGGGATGCTGCAACTCTTATTGATGCTAACGATGCACAAAAGATTACTAGTATTATTAATATTCCTTCTGCGAAGTCTATTGTCATTAGAGGACAAGGAAATTTAAATCTTAATACAACTTGGGATATTAAACGTAATATTTTAACGGTTAATTCTAGTAGTTTTCCTTCTTCTTCTTTATATACAGCTAATATTCAGAATGTTTATAAAAATAATAGTAAACTTTTAGTTGCTTCTCCTTCTCTTCCTTCATACGATAATCAACCTCTTGATGTTTACTCCCAAACTGTTACTTTTACAGGAACTTATATTGGAGAAGAATGGAATATAAGTCCATTTAGTGATCATGGATTTTATACAGGAGAAATAGTTTATTATATACCTGAGAAGGTTAATTATGAATATTTCACTTCTACTGGTACGAAAAAAACAGGTGTAAAGGTTAATTCTTCTTTATTTGCTGGAGATATTGGATATATTGTTACAGGATTAGTTGGATCGCAAGAAGTTAAAGATAGAATCCCTCCAAATGAAAAAATTTATTTTGTATATCGTGTAGATGCTAATAATATCAAATTAGCACAAAATAGAACAAATATTAGTACTGGTACATTCATTTCTCTGGATAATAGTATTGATGTAACCAATTGCAAGATTTTACCATCTAGTTTTAAGCATAAAATTTTAGAATCTCAAAATTTGTTGCGAGAATTCGTTTCTCCCGATGAAGATGGTAATATAACTGAAACTGCGCCCGGATTGACAGGCATGTTAATTAATGGGGTTCAGATTTGTAATTATAAGTCTAGAAGTTCTATTAATTACGGAAAAATTAATAAAATTGATGTTGTAAATTCTGGTATTGATTATGATATTATAAATCCACCTTTGTTGAATATTAGTGATAATACTGGAATAGGTGCAACGGGATATGTGGCAGTTTCTGGAAATTTAAAAGATATTCGTATTTTAGATGGGGGATTTGATTATCAAGGAACTCCTATTATAACAATTGAGGGGGGTAATGGATCTGGTGCATTAGCTTCTGCCAATATGAAGGAAGCAACTCATTCAGTCTCTTTTAATTCTCAAGGTGGAGAAGTTTATCCCGAAGTTAACTTAAATTTAGATACTATTGGATTTGGTACTTATCATAAGTTTAGTTCTGGGGAAAGAGTCATTTATGACACTAATAATCAACAACCTATTGGCGGAATCACTACGGATTCTGCTTATTATGTTTCTTTGGTTGGATTAACAAGTGTTAAATTACATTCTAATGAAGGAGATGCTTTAATAGGGATTAACACCATTTCCTTGACTTCTCATGGAATAGGTAAGCAATATATTCAGTCTTATAATAAGAAAACCATTGTAGAAGGTATTAATGTACTTAATTCAGGTTCTGGATATGAAAATAAAAAGAGAACTGTTAAAAGTGCAGCAGGTATTAATACAGCTCTAAATCAAATTAATATTAGTAATCATGATTATAAATCAGGAGAAGTTATCAATTATGTAGAGACTACTGATAGTGTAATCGGAGGTCTTTCTGCAAGTACTGAATATTATGTAACTGCTATTGATAGTGATAATTTTAAACTATCATCTGTGGGTATAGGAACAACGAATAAAGATTTTTATTATAAGTCAAAACAGTATATTGATTTTACTTCTGTTGGTGTAGGAACACAAACTTTTAATTATCCAGAAATTTCTATACAAGTAATTGGTAATGTTGGTATAGCATCTACTGGTACAGAAACATTTGAATGTGATATTCAGCCCATATTCAGAGGAGAAATAACTTCTGTTCATTTAATGAGTAGTGGAGTTGGATATGGAAATTCGGAGATTATTAATCTTAATAGAGAACCTTTAGTCCGATTATCATCAGGAGATGATGCTCAATTATCTCCCATTGTAGCTAATGGAGTTATTACAGAAGTAGTAGTTTTAAAAGCAGGGGAAAGATATAATTGTCCTCCTACTTTAACTATTAATGGAGATGGAATAGGTGCAGTTATTACTCCTGTTATGGTGAATGACCAGATTAGTGCTGTTAATGTAATTCATGGAGGTAATGGATATTCTCAATCAACTACGAGTATTAACGTAGAATTTCCTGGAAGTGGCGTTGAATTTGATCCTGATGTTCAAACTTGGACGATTAATTTATTTGAAAGACATTTTGCCAACTTTACTGCTGATGATGGATATATTCCCCAAGAATTTAATGTGGATAGAGGATTGCAGTATTCTGCTTTATATGCACCTAGAAAACTTAGAGAGTCGGTATATGCTACCGATCAAGGAGGAGTAACGTTATATGGAGATAAAGATTTAAAAATTCTAGGTGGAAGAGAAGTTGAATCCGATCAACATTCTCCTATATTGGGATGGGCATATGATGGGAATCCAATATATGGTCCTTATGGATATGTCAAGAGGTCGGGAGGAGTAGTTGCTCAAATGCAGAGTGGTTATAGTCTTGATTCACCTGATCAAAGACCACCTACTTCCTTATATCCTCAAGGATTCTTTGTTGAAGATTATGTTTATAAAGATGTCGAAGATCCAACTGTTCTGGATGAGAATAATGGAAGATTCTGTATAACTCCTGAATTCCCCAAAGGAACCTATGCTTATTTTACTACTATTAACAATGGATCCGCAGATTCAGGTGGAGTATTTAATGGATATAAGAGACCTGTTTTCCCATACTTAATAGGGGCTAATTATCATTCTATTCCTCATGATTTCAACTTTAGTTATGCATCAAATCAAGATAGTATCGATTTAGATAATTCTTCATGGGTGAGGAATACTGCACCTTATAATTTAATAGAAGGTGATCTCCAATATGAATATTGTTATATTCCTGATAAGTTATCTCAAACTATTGATATTAAATCTGTAACTCCTGGGGTTATTGAAAATGTAGGAATCTTAACAGGCGGTACCCTTTATCAAGTAGGAGATTCAGCTGTTTTTGATAATACAGATACTCAAGGATATGGAGCTGTTGCAAAGGTTTCTGTTATTGGTGGTAAAGATGTTAATAGTATAAGTGTTGCATCTAGTACTATTAGTAATGTTCAGGTTTATCCTGGTAATACTAGGGGAGAATATATTTTAAGAGCAGATAATCCTCATAATTTTAAGAATGTTGATACTGTTACTGTTAGTGGACTTTCAACAACATCTTCTAATATTGGAGGAATTTATAATATAGGGGTTTCTACAAATAGATTTGTTGTAACTGGTATTGGAACTTATGATAATACAGGAATTGCAGTTACCGGTACAACAGGATTTGTAACATTTTTCAATGTGAGTGGTAATCTTTCTTATCCTGCTATTGAACCTAATGATATTTTAAAGATTGCTTCTGAGAGAGTAAAGGTTCTTAATGTACAACCAGAATTTGATAGGATTAGAGTTTTAAGAGCAGTTGATGGTACCATAGGTGCAGCTCATACTGTTACTTCTTTCTTATATCAAGATCAACGTCGTTTAACTATTAATGCTGGATTTAATACCACTTATAATGCTCGAAGGAATAGACAGATTTATTTCAATCCATCTGAAACAGTTGGATTAGGTACAACTGCTGCTGTTGGTATTGGAACTACTATTTCTCTTTCAAATCCAGGAACTGGAATTACTGAGATCTTTGTACCTACAAAAACTCTTTATATTCCTGGTCATAATTTACAAAGTAATGATAAAATCACTTATTCTCCTAATGGTGGAAGTGGATTAGTAGTTCTACGTCAGGAAGCTTCTTATCCTAGTGGAATATCTACATTGTCTGATGGTGACACTCTTTATGTTGCTAAAATTAATGATACTTTAATAGGATTATCCAGTGTTACCGTTGGAATGGGTACCACAGGCACTTGGGTAGGAATTGCTACTACCGCTTCAAGTACGTTCTTCTTCACAGGTCTCGGAACGGATGTATACCATAGTCTTAAGACTAATTATGATCCAATTACTGCGGAAGTTTCAAGGAACCTTGTAACCGTTTCTGGGGGGTCTACACACGGTCTAACAAATAATGATAAGGTAACCATTGATGTAAATCCAGGAGTTACAACTGATATTACCTTAAAGTATAATGATTATAGTAGAAGATTATTAGTTAATCCCAAATCATTTATTGCCACCGGTGTTAATACTTCTACTGATACATTTACAATAACCAATCATGGATTTGTAACAGGACAAAAAGTTCTTTATACTGCGGATACTTCTATTATAGAAGGATTACAAAATAATGGAATATATTATATTGTAAGAACTGATGAGAATAACTTTAAATTATCTGATACCCATTATAATTCAACTTTATCTAAACCATCTATTGTTGGAGTTGCAAGTACAGCCAGTGGAAATATTAACTCCATAAATCCACAACTTAGATTCTATCAAGATTCAACGGCTTCATTTGATGTATCTGATTCTTCATTATCTTATACAATCCAAGGTACAACCTATCCTGCATTTGAACTTAATTTCTATACTGATAAGAATTTCACTAATCTATGGTATAAATCTCCCGCAGATCCTAACTTTGCAATTGATAGAATAGGAACAGTAGGAGCTGTGGGTGCTAAGGTTAATGTAAGTATTAATGAGTATACTCCCACTCTGTATTATAAATTGGATTATACTTATGAAAGTGATCTTCCTAATGTTAAGAAAGAAATTGTAGTAGATGAAGATGTTAATGCAGGAAATGAGATTATAACTGAATATTCACTTTATAATGGAGAACAGGTTATTACAACTTCTTCTACAACTGATTTTACATATACTATTGCTCAATTACCTGAACAACCTTCTTATGCATCCACTGTTTCTACTGTAATATATGACACTACTTCTAGTAGTGCATTAGGACCAATTAAGAAGTTTAATGTAATTGATAAGGGAGCAAATTACTATACTATTCCTGGAATTTCTACTGTTACTTCCGTTGTAGGAACTACCGCAGTTATCGAACCTTCTAGTACTTCTGTGGGTTCTATTAAGAGGACTGAGATTAATAATATTGGATATAATTTCCCATCTGATACTACTTTACAACCTAGTATATTACTTCCTCAAATTGTTGATATAGATCATCTTGCTGCTTTTGAATCTATTGGAATAACATCCCAAGGAAGAGGATATCAAGCACCTCCTAAACTTCTTGTTTTTGATGGTAAAAGTAAGAAACAAGTTTCTAATGTTGATATTCGTTATAAATTAGGAGATCAACAAGTTACTATTTACAGAAATCCAACTGGATTGAGTAGAGCATATCCTCCAACTATTATTCCTGTAGAAAATAGTAATGGTGTTGGTATTAGTACTGTTGGATTTAATACTGTTACTAGAGATGCGTTTGTTAAATTATCAGTAGGATTTAGTACGGCAAATATATTCCCATTTGAAATAAATGACAAATTCCTTATAGAGGGTATTAGTGTTGGTGTAGGATCTACTGGAAAGAACTTTAATTCAGCGGATTATAATCATGCACTTTTCACAGTCACTTCACTTGATAAGAATATTGGTGGTGTAGGTGCTACTATAACATATAGCATGTCATCATTAATTGATGAGGGTGTAGATATTGGTACATTTGATGTTGCTAATTCTTCTGGTAGAATTATTCCAGAAAAATATTTCCCAGTATTTGATATTAATTTAACAACTCAGGAATACCTAGAAGGAGAAACAGTTACATCTGCTTCTGCTTCTGGTACAGTAGAACAATGGGATCTTAATAATGAAATATTAAAAATATCATCTGCTGATGATTTTAAAGTTGGTGAAGTCATTCGTGGAGATTCATCTAATACTCAAGGAACTGCTACTTCTATAAGATCCTTTAATTCTATTATGAATTTAGATGCAACATCTAAGGTATTGCATGGATGGGAAACTGATTCAGGTGTTCTTAACTATAATATGCAAAGAGTTCAAGATAGTTATTACTATCAAAATTTCTCTTATGCATTAAGATCAAGAGTTGCAGAGGAAAAATGGAATGATGTAGTAAGTTCTATAAATCATACTGCTGGATTTAAGAAGTTCTCCGATTATCAGATGGAGACAACTAATAAAGACAGTTCAATGAGAGTGGGATTAACCACTCAAACAACTTCTCTTGAAGTTGTAACAGATTTAATAGGATATGGTGATCTCAACTGTGTTCAAGACTTTGATTTGGTTACGGAGAATTCATTAAATCTTCCTACTATTGTTTCTGATGAAATAATATTCTCAAATAGAATTTTGATGGATTATCAGGAATCTGTGGGTAACAGAGTTCTTTCTATTGATGATATGAGTGGGACTTTCAATAGTAATCCACGGGCCACCAAGTATAGTGTCGTAGATACATTTAAGTTAGCAGATATAAGAGCACAAAAATATATTACTTATGTGGTAGATCAAAGATATACCCAAGAACGACAATTAATGATTGTTGATCTTTTACATGATGGGGCATTTGGATATATTAACCAGTATGGAAGAGTTGAAACTGAATACGATCAAGGTTCCTTTGATTTTGCCATTAGTGGTGATTTAGGACAATTACAATGGTATCCTAATAAGTTTAGTGTTAATGATTATGATATTACATGTCTTTCTTATAATTTAAATGATAATTTCTTAGGAATAGGAACTACTGCTTTAAGTGATGTTGCAATAATTCAATCTTCTAGTACTAAGGTTCCTACTGGCACCACAACTAATATTGTAGGTATTGCAAGCACATATCGTTCTGTGAAGGTGTTGGTTGAGATTACCCCTGATGCCAGTGGTACTGGTGATATCAATAGTAGTGAATGGCAGTTTGATGAAATTAATCTTCTTCATGATGGATCGGATGTTCAGATTTTAGAATATGGAGAATTACTTACTGTTCCTGGTGGTTATTCGGGAGCTGGTTATGGAACTTATTATCCTTATATCGATGGAACTGACTTAAAACTTGATTTTGTTCCTAATGCTGGTATCGGTACAACTTGTGTTGTTAATACAATTTACGTTGCAATAGCACAGACCTCTTCTGGTATTGGTACTATTCAAATGAACCATGCTTTAATAGAGGCCAGAACAAAAGATATTGCTGCTTCTGGAACTCCTATAGCAGTACCTGTTGCTGAGTATTCAAATGATTATGAGGGAGCACATTTCTTAGTTCAAGTTACCGATACAACTAATAATCATTATCAAACATCGGAAATTATTGTTGTTGATAATTATATTGAAGATCCTTCTGTTAGCGTTCAAACTTATGATACTGAATATGCAACTGTTAACACTCATTCTGATTTAGGTTATTGGTCTACTGGAATTAGTGGTTTAGGAACGGTTTCTTTATACTTCCAACCTAATGCAAGTATTGCGGTAGAAGTTAAGACTTATATGAATGCATTAAAGAATGTTGTTGCATCTAAGGATGAAATTGACTTTACTAATGCAACTATCGAAAGTGGATTTGAGACTTATACTGGTACTGAAAGAGATATTAAGAGATCATTCAATTTAACACATAAGAACTATAATATCTTTGAAAGATATTTCTTAGCAAATGATGGTGGACTAGTAGACACGGCTGATAATACTATTACAGTACCTAATCACTTCTGGGTTACTGGTGAGAAAATTACTTATAATCATGTAGGAACTTCTAATTCTGGTATCGGAATAGCATCCACTGACGGATTTGTTGGAGTGGGTACAACGACCTTCTTACCTTCAGAAGTATTCGTTGTTAAAGTTAATGATGATACTATTAAGATTGCTGAAACAGCAGAAAAAGCATTAAAGATTGTACCAGAGACAGTAGATATTACCAGCGTGGGTATTGGTACTTCTCATAGATTTATTTCTCAGAAACAGAATCAAAAAGTATTGATGGCACTGGATAATATCATTCAGTCACCTGTTGTCTCTACTGCTGTTACAACTACTCTTTCTAATGAACTTTTGGGAGTTCAGAATATTGCAGAATTTAGTGGAATAACCTCATTCTTTGGTGCCGATCTCATTAAGATTGATGATGAGATTATGAAAATTGAAGGAGTTGGTATTGGTAGCACCAATAAAATTAGAGTGCGTAGAGAGTGGTTAGGAACGACCCTGGTGGGTCATGCTACCGATGCACTAGTAACTAAGGTTATTGGTAACTATAACATCGTTAACAACCTTCTAACGTTCACTGAGGCACCTTATGGGAATGTTCCTATAAGTAGTACTACCAATCCACCTGATGATAGGGATTGGGTTGGAATATCAACTGGATCTCATTTCCAAGGAAGAACCTTTATGCGTTCAGGTGAGACTGGGGGTAGTAATGAATCCTATACAGAGAATTATATATTTGACAGTCTTTCTAATCAATTTAACGGAATTAATAATACCTTTACCTTAGAATCTAATGGTGCAAATGTAACAGGTATTCAAACTGATTCTATCATTCTTGTTAATGATATTTTCCAGGCCAATGGAAGTACTTATCAGTATACTATTGCAGAAAGTGCTGGCATTTCTTCTATAACCTTTACTGGAACTGCGACTTCTATTGCTTCAGATCCAGGCGGTTCAAATCTTCCAATGGGTGGAGTTATTGTTAGTGTTGGATCTAGTGAAGGATTTGGATATCAACCACTAGTGGCAGCGGGTGGAACGGCAATTGTTTCCACTGCTGGTACTGTCAGTTCTATTAGTCTTGGATATACTGGTTCTGGATATAGATCAGGTATTCAAACAGTTAATGTTTCCATTCAACAAGAAAGTTTAACAGGAACAAATATTGTTGCTATTGGTACTGCTGCAATTAGTGATGGTTACATAACTGGTGTTGCTGTAACTAACCCTTATGTATTCTCTAAGGCAAAGAGTATTGCCCATGTAGGTTATAGCACTGCTCAAGGTCTTACAACAGTTACTACTCATCTTCCTCATGAATTATCATTAGGAGATGAGATAGATCTTTCTGGTATTGCATTCACTTGTGCATATTCACCACGTTTGGGTATTAGTGCCGTAGGATATAATACCGCTACGGGTATTATGACAGTTACAACTGCTAGTCCTCATGGATATAATACTACTGGCAAAACAAGTCGTGTTATCTTTACTGGACTTGCATTTACTTGTGGTTTAGATAATGGAGAATCTACTCATTATTATCCACGAGGTCAAGACTTAGCATATGATACCGCAGTTGCTATTACAGGAGACGGAACTAAGAGTACAGTAACAAATGCCTCATATAACCCTACCACAGGTGTTATGACGCTTACAGTCCCTTCTCATGGTTTATCTAATGGTGATAAGGTTAAATTAGCACTTAATTCATTATCCTTTACTTGTGCGAAAGATGATAATGAAACAACTCATACTTATCCACGAGAGACAGATCCAATTGCTGGACAATGGGTAGAGATTTCTAATAAGACTACTAATACTTTTAGAATCCAAGTTCTAAGTGTAACACCTTCAACTAATACAAGTACTCATACTTTTGTAGGATCGACTACAAATGGTATTACCCTTAATGATGGAAAGATTACCGTTAATGTTGGTTATGGTGGTCCTGCTGATCAATTTGCTCATACATTCGTTGGTGTAGGAACCAGTGCAGTAATTACAGGTGGGGACTACACTCATCAATTTGTAAGTGCAGCAAGCAGTGCCGTAGTTACTGGTGGTAATTACACTCATACTTTTGTAAGTGCTGTTGGTGGTGGAGTTACGGTAACAGGAATAGGTACTACCACTCCTACTGCTGCTTCTTATGATGCATCAACTGGTGATTTAGTATTGACGGTTGGAGCAGGTCATACGTACACCACAGATGATACTGTAGGATTCTCTACAAATGCCATAGTCTTTACTTGTTCATTAGATTCAAATACAAGTGCTCATGCATATCCTCGTTCCAGTGATCCTATTACAGGAATGGGAGTTACAGCAATTACTGGGGTAGGAAGTTCAACTATTACTGTTAATGTGGGTTCATCTCCATTATCTTACTATAATGTTTCAGATGCTAGTTATACTGCATCTAGTGGACAACTGGCTTTAACTATTGGTAATCATAGTCTTACTGGACCAAGTACTCACACAGTAACTGCTGCTCAGTATAATCCTGTATCAGGTATTATGACGGTCTTTGTTGGTACTGCAAATTCATTCTCTAGTGGAGATAAAGTTCGTTTTGATAATGATTCATTAACCTTCACTTGTGCATTAGATGGACATACTGCTAATAAGACATATCCAAGATCTGGTTCAGGAAGTACTACCGATCCATTTAGTGGAAAGTGGAGATCTATTTCAGGTATAGGTAGCACCTCATTTGAAGTTCAAGTGTTAGATAATATTCCTTCTTCTTACACTGGAATTCATACATTTGTATCTGCTTCTGCTGGCGGACTTCATAAGATGGGAGAATCTGTGAAGGTTGAACAAGATAGTTTAACCTTTAGATGTTCCATGGATGATTATGCGACTCTGCATACTTATCCACGATATAGTGATCCTGGATTTAGTACCTGCTTAGGAATTACTACTGTTAGTGCTAATACTATTACTTTAAATGTAGGTGTCTCTACTATAATCAAGTATGATGTAACTGCTGCAGATTATAGTCCTAGCACTGGTATCATGACGATGACAATTGGTGATCATGGTCTGAGTCAGGGAAATAGTATTAAAATTGCTACTGAATCTCTTAAATTTACTTGTGCTAAGGATGGTGGAATTACAACTCATAGGTATCCTAGAAAACCCGATCCTACTTATAGTGGTGTAGATATTACTGCTATTAATAGTACTACTGAATTTGAAGTTAATATTGGTATCTCTACTGTTCCATCTTATTATGTGGGATTAGGTTCTGTTCAGGGAGCAATTATGGCTCCTAGGGCAAATAACTTCTCTGCAAGTAAGACTGATCCTGCTTCGGGGGGAACCACTGTTTTAAGAGTTTTGGATAATAAGACTTTTGAGATTAATACAGGAGTTTCGACATTAGAACACTTCTATGCAAGAGGTGGATCTTTACAGAGATCAATGGATGTGGTATTTGACGATCCTACTTCTTATTCCAATATGACTCTACAATATGCTTCTGGTTATAGTGGAATTGGAACTGCTGCTACTATTGATGTAGTGGTAGGACAAGGATCCAGTATTGTTAATTTTAGAGTTGATGAAACAGGATATGGTTATGGAAATGGCGAATTCCTTACTGTTCCTATTGGTGGAACAACCGGTATTCCAACTACTTCTTCTTATGAAGAATTCCTTGTTGAAATAACAGAAACCTTTAATGATGAATTTACTGGATGGTCTGTTGGACTTCTTCAAGTACTCGATAATTGGGATGATGATTTTGATGGTGATACAACTACTTTCCAATTAACTGAAAATGGTGGAGATTTGATTTCAATTCGTTCACGTAAAGGATCTCAAATTAATGTTCAAGATGTTCTTCTTATTTGGATTAATGACATCCTTCAAGTTCCTGGTAAAGGATATAAATTTGATGGTGGTAGTATAGTTACTTTCACAGAAGCACCGAAGAAAGATGATACTTCCAAGGTCATCTTCTATAAAGGAAGTGGTGCTGCTGATGTTATTGATAGAGAAATTATTGAAACAGTTAAGAAAGGTGATACCTTAAAGATTGGACGTTTACCAGATCAACAACAGCATTTAGTAGAAGATCCAAGAACTGTTATGCGTGTAGATTCTACTGATCTAGTTACTACCAATCCATATTATGGTCCTGGTAATAGCGCAGATGAATCACTTGAAAGACCTGTTGAATGGTGTAGACAAACTGAGGATAAAATTATTAACGAATTACCTATTGGTAAGGATAGAGAACATTATGAACCTCAAATTCATCCATTTGCATATATTACTAAGACAGTGGGTATCGGATCTACTACCGTTTATGTGGATTCTTTAAGACCATTATTTGATACTTATAATGAAAAAGAAGATAAAACTCAATTATCTTTCCAAGATAAAGTGAAATTTATTAAACAAGAAACTCTAACAGGAGCTGCTGCAACTGCTATTGTTTCTGCTGCTGGAACTATTTCTTCTATTGATATTACAGATGGTGGTGTTGGATATACTACTGCGGTTGTAAGTATTGCTTCTACCGTAGGTGTGGGTACAACTACCCAAGCAATGGGAACTGTAACCCTAAGCGGTGTAGGAACTGTAACTGGGGTTGCTATTACTAATCCTGGTGTTGGATATACTTGGACTGATGTTCCTTCTGTGCTTATCAGTCATCCTGTATTAACTGATGAGGATAACCCCGTAGGCACATATGCCGGTGATCAGGGAAATATTGTTGGTTTCGGAACTACAACTATTGCTTCAGGAACTCAATTAATATTTGATCTCTTTATTCCATTCGATTCATTCATGAGGGATGGTAATCTGACAGGAACCGCAGTTACTGTAAGTGGAATAGGAACTGATGATTACTTTGTTGTAAGTAACTCCAATATGGGTACAGGATCTACTTCTATTACTTCACTGGATGTTGCAGGATCTACTGTCGGAATAGGAACATCATTTGTAGATAATGTGTATCAAGTAAATAGTACTGAGGAAATTGAAAAAGTAATTGGTGGTGGAACAACTACTATTCGACGAGTCTTTGTAAAAGTTGATGGTAATGGTCCGCATGGATTAAGTACTACATCTGGAATATCAACTTCTGATTATATGGGAACATATAGTTGGGGTAGAATTGACCTTACTTCCAGAGCAGGGTTAAATTCTTATACTGCATATACACAAAGTGGAATTACTGGTATTACTACATCTCTCATTGTAGAAAGGTTTAATCCTCTTAAATATAAGGGATATCAGGAACATTAGTATCTTTTTCTTAATAAATAACTAAAAAATAATGCTATCAAGATGGCTGCCATTATAACCGATCAGATTAGAATATTAAATGCGAAGAATTTTGTTGCTGGTGTAACAACTACTGATAATGCATATTATTCTTTCATCGGATTACCTAATCCAACTGATTATGAATCTGATTGGGATACTGATCCCCCTTCACCTAAGGATAATTTTGAACAGGAAGATTCTTATTGGGATAATATGATTGCTATGAAGAAGATTACTTCTTCTGACGTAAGGCAGGTTGTTCCTAGAAGGGTATGGACATCTGGTACTACTTACGATATGTATCGTAGTGATTATAGCAGAACAAATACGGCAAAAGTATCTGGTGCAACTAATTTATATTCGGCCAACTATTTTGTTATAAACAGTGATTATAGAATTTATGAATGTCTTAATAATGGAATAGACCCTGAAAATCCTAATGGTAGACCTTCATTGGATGAACCAACATTCACTGATTTAGAGCCTCGTAGTGCAGGTAGTAGTGGAGATGGGTATATATGGAAATATCTTTATACTATTAAACCTAGCGATATTGTAAAATTTGAATCTACTGATTATATTCCTGTTCCTGCTGATTGGGATACTAGCAGTGATAATGCTCCTGTAAGAGATAATGCAGTAGATGGATCTATTAAGATTATTACTGTAACTGATGCTGGTGTAGGTTTAGGGACAGCAAATGCTACTTATACAAAGGTTCCTATTAAAGGGAATGGTTCAGGTGCAGAATGTACTGTTGTTATGGATGCTGCATCACAAGTAAAGAATGTTACTGTTTCCAGTCAAGGATCGGGATATACTTTCGGTAGTTTAGATTTAATTGCTGGTGGGGTACCCACGGGAACTACACGCCCTGAATTTAATGTTATTATTTCACCACCTGGTGGACATGGAGCAAATATCTATCGGGAATTAGGTGCATATAATGTGCTTCTTTATTCCAGAATTGAGAATGATAATGAAAATCCTGATTTTATTACAGATAATCAAATTGCTAGGGTTGGTGTAGTATGCAATCCTCAATCATTTGATAGTACATCTTTACTAAGTTTAGATAAAGCTACAGCAACAGGAGCATTAAGATTAGCAGGTGCTGGTTATAGTAGTGCTACTTTTGTTGCTGATTCTTATTTTACACAAACTGTTGCCACTGGTAGTACCGCTGTTGCAAGAGTTGTTAATTATAATCAAACTACTGGTGTTCTTAAATACTGGCAAGATAGAGATCTTGCTGGATTTACAACCGCTGGAATTGGTGTTACTCAACCTCAGTATGGGTTTAAACTTAATGCCTTTACTGGGGATCCTGGGAGTGGAGGAAGTTTGACTATTACACCTTCAACTGGGTCTGATCTAGGTATTGATACTGCATTTAGTGGTGTATCTACCGTAATAAATAATAAAACATACTACTTGGGTCAAGAATTTACTGATGGTATTGGTAATCCTGAAGTTAAAAAATATTCAGGAAATATAATTTATGTTGATAATAGACCTTCTATTACTCGATCATCTACCCAAAAAGAAGATATCAAAGTTATCTTGCAATTCTAAAAAATTATGTCGCAGCTAACAAATTTAAACGTATCGCCATATTTTGACGACTTTGATGCGGATAACGATTACTATCGGGTATTATTTAAACCTGGATATCCAGTACAGGCAAGAGAATTAAGTGGTTTGCAGTCAATGCTGCAAAACCAGATTGAAAAGTTTGGACAGCATTTTTTTAAAGAAGGAACTAAGGTAATACCTGGAAATACATCATATAGTCAGGAATATAAGTGTATTCAATTAAATAATAATTTTCAAGGGGTTCCTGTATCTGCTTATGCTGATCAATTAATTGGTGCTACTATTACAGGACAAACATCCGGAGTTACAGCAACAGTTAATAAAATATTACTTCCTGAAGATTCTGAAAATGGAAATCTCACTCTTTATATTAATTACTTAGGATCAAGTACTACAAATAATACTACTGAAATTTTTGCTGATGCTGAATCTTTAACTTCTAGTGTTACTATTACATCTGGATTATTGGGTAATACCTCAATATCAATTGGTACTCCATTTGCTGCTACTTTATCTCAAAATGCTGCTGCCACAGGATCTGCGTTTCATGTAGAAAATGGTGTATATTTTGTAAGGGGAAATTTTTGTGCGGTGGAGTCCGAAACTCTTATATTAGATCAGTATAGTAATGAATCTTCTTATAGGGTTGGTTTTAATATTTTAGAAGAAATTATTACACCAGATTTAGATGAAACTCTAAATGATAATTCACAAGGATTTAATAATTACTCAGCACCCGGAGCGGATAGATTAAAGATTACTCTTTCATTATTTAAGAAAGAATTAGATGATTTTAATGATGAAAGTTTTGTTGAATTGGCCACGGTTAATACTGGTGAATTAAGAAGTAAAAATAATACAACTGAATATAATATAATTGCTGATGAATTAGCGCGTCGTACTTATGCAGAATCTGGTGATTATTATGTAAAACCTTTTGATGTAAGATATGTTAATTCTTTGAATAATAATGTTGGAAATCAAGGAATTTTCCAAGAAGGTCAATTTACATATGGAGGATCAACTCCATCTGAGGATTTAGGTCTTTATCTTGTTTCCCCAGGAAAGGCATTCGTTAAAGGATATGAGATTGAAACTATTGCTCCTGAATATCTTGATGCAGATAAAACAAGAACAACTAAAACGTTAAAGAACCAAGGACTGGAATATAATACTGGTCCTACTTTAAGATTAAATTCTGTATATGGACATCCTACTATCGGAATCGGAAATACTTATGTATTAAGTCTCAGAGATCAAAGACTTGGAGTTACTTCTACTACTATTGCAGGAAAAGAAATAGGTCAAGCAAGAGTTTATGATATTACTCTTGAATCTGGTACTTATGAAAAAAATAATAATGATGCGGTAAATCAATGGGATATATCTCTTTATGATGTTCAAACCATAACTAATCTTGCTATTAATGAAGCTCCTAGTGCAACAGATACTTGGAGTGCAGGAACGTTTGTTAAAGGAAAGAATAGTGGTGCAACTGGTTTTTTAAGATATGCAGTTTCTGCTGGAACCGCCTTAACAGTTACTGAAACAACAGGTAATTTTATTAAAAATGAATCTCTTAGTTTTAATGGAATTCAAAATGGAAGAGTAGCAATAGCAGTTACTGAGTATGGTATTTCTAATGTTAAGTCCGTTTATGCTACTAATAATGGTATAAGTGGTATTAATACATTTACTGCTAATACAACCCAAGAGACATCTTTCAATGTTGGAATAGCTACCATTAGTCCTGGTAAAGGTGCCAATTATATTAGTACTGTTAGAAGTCCTAATAATCTATTTCCGGGCACTGGTGATGTTATTAGAATAAATGATCTTGTTGAATATGGGGATATGAATGTAAACCTCATAGGGGATCCTGTGATGGGACGGGTTGTTAGTGTGGGAACTAGTGAGATTACTATAACTGGTGTTGCGACTGTTACTAATATTGTGGATGGTAAATTACCCACTACACCATTTACGGCAACGGATTTCAGAGTTGTAAGAACTAATTTAGAAAATTCTCTGGATAATACTCTTTATACCGTCCTTCCTAGAGAAAATGTATCTGATGTTGATCTTACCGATGCTTCTCTTTCTATAAGAAGTGTTTATTCTGATCAAACAATTGCCGCTAATAGAGTAGCAAACCAATTAACATCAGGCGAAAATAAAACTTTCTTACCTTTTGATGAGGAAAGATATGCAGTTATTAGATCTGATGGAATTACAGAAGAAGTAAATTCTACTAATTTTGTATTTGGTAATGGAATGAGTACTTTGGATATTATTGGTCTTCCTACTATAACAGATAATGGTAATGTTCAAATAGTTACTACTTTAAAGAAATTAAAGCCAACCTCAAAAACTAAAATTAAAAATCGTGTAAATTCTATTATTGTTGATAAGTCGATTGTTGTAGGATCAGGTATTGGAACTACTACTACACAGAATGGTTTAGAGTACGGTAATTTCCCATATGGAACGAGAGTTGAAGATGAAACTATATCACTTCGGACTCCAGATGTTATTCGTGTTCATGGAATCTTTGAAACTACGGAAACACAAGGAACCCCTTCTGCACCAACAATGGATTTATCTTCCATTAATAGTGCTACCACTACTACTAGTGAATATATTATAGGAGAGAAAATCGTTGGGCAAACTAGTAATGCTATTGCTATTGTTGCAGCAAAATCAGATTCCGATACTATATCATTCATTTATAAGAATGATGATGAATTTAAAGAAGGAGAAACTATTATATCACAGGAATCCAATATCCAAGCAGTAATTACTACTGTGAATAATAGTAGTTTTGATATAACTCAAAATTATTCATTTGATAATGGTCAAGAGGGTACCATTTATAATTATGGATCTATTTTTAGAAATAACAATGCAGAAGCACCTGTTAAGAAAGTAAAGGTTTATTTTGAAAGTGCTCATTATGATTCTACGGATACAGGTGATATTACTACCGTAGATTCTTATAATACTTTTAATTATGGAACAGATATTCAAAGTGTTAATGGAGTTAGAAATACTGATATGATTGATATCAGACCTAGAGTGTCTGATTATACAGTGACTGTTGGTGGAAATTCACCTCTTACTTTTGCTGGAAGATCTTTTAATGGATCTGGTAATTCTGCGGCTAATATGCTTGCTTCTGATGAGTCTATTCTTATTGACTTTACTTTCTACTTAGGAAGAATTGATAGAATTTTCTTAACTAAGGAAGGCAATTTCCAAGTAATTTATGGAACACCAGCAGAAAAACCTGAAAGACCTCTTCCCGTTGATGATGCCATAGAAGTGGCTACTGCTCAACTTCCTCCATACTTATATAATGTTACTGATGCTGTAATTAATTTCTTTGAATATAAGAGATATCAAATGAAAGATATCCAAAGATTGGAGAATAGAATTCAAAATTTAGAATATTATACAGCTTTATCTTTACTTGAAGTTAATACTTCTAGTTTCTTTGTTCCTGATTCTGATGGGTTGGATAGGTTTAAATCTGGATTCTTTGTTGATAATTTTGAATCTTTCCAAGCACAGGATACTGATATTACTGTTAAAAATAGTATTGATAGAGAAGGTAAAGAATTAAGACCAGAACATTACACTAGTTCAGTTGACTTACAATTTGGACCAGTAGTTAATGTAGATAGTACAGAGGATGAACAATTTAGTACTATTGAAGGTATTAATATTCGTAAGCATCCTTCTCAAATGATTACGTTAGATTATTCTGAAACTGAGTATTTAAAACAAGTATTTGGATCTAGAACAGAATCTATAACACCTTTTATTGTTGCTTATTGGAATGGTTTGGTTCAATTAACTCCTGAATCGGATACTTGGATTAATACAAGAAGGATAGAAGCTCGTGTTCTTATTGAAGAAGGAAATTTTGCATCTACATTTGCTAATCTTGTAGCAAATCAAGGGTTTGATCAAAATGGATTTGGTCCTAATGTATGGGGTTCATGGAATACATTCTGGTCTGGAAACCAAACTAGATGGGTTGGCGGGACAAGAACTAGCAGTGGATCGGTTACAAGACAAGAAGGAAACTTTAGGGTAACAAGAAGGACAACAACAAGATCTCGTCAATTAGAGACTTTCCAATCTGGTAATATGACCAGAACAGGTACCAGACGACAAATTGTTGAAGATTTCTCACAAAGAAGATCTGAGGGAGATAGATTAGTTAGTAGGGAAGTAATACCCTTTATGAGAAGTCGTAATGTTCAAGTTCTTGCTCAACAGAATAAACCATTAACAAGATTATATGCATTCTTTGAAGGGGTTGATGTATCCAAATATTGTGTACCTAAACTCTTGGAAATTGAAATGACAACAGGCACTTTTCAAGTAGGAGAAACTGTTGAAGGTGTAATGCAGAATGCAGCATTAATTTCCAATAGGAATTCACAGTCTCCAAATATAACTTTCCGAGTTGCACAATCTAATCATAAAGAAGGGGCATATAATATACCAACTAAAACTTATGGATCTAATCCATATAACCCATTAGGAAGTGGTCAAATAGTTCAATCTGAGTACTCTTCTACTTCTACTATATTAAATGTAGATATATTCTCTCTTGCGGCACAAGCACAAGGACAGTTTTATGGGTGGGTGTCCAATGGTATGGTTCTTACAGGAAGATCTAGTGGTGCTCAGGCAAAAATAACTAATTTAAGATTAGTTTCTGATATAACTGGTTTTGTAGGAGCATCTTTCTTTATTCCAGATCCTAATAATGCCAATCATCCATCATTTACAGCAGGTGAAAAAGTATTCCGATTAACTAGTGATGTAGACAATGAGGGTAATCCTACTTCAAGTGCTGAAGATGATTTTGCATCAATAGGATACTTAGAAACCATTCAAGAAACTATTGTTGCTACTAGAAATGCAAGAATTATCACTAATAATATTAGTGATCAAAGATCCACATCAAGAACATTGGGTTCGGAGTGGAGAACGACAGGATCTTCAGTGGGTGCCGCTACTAATAGACGACGAAATCGCTGGCCAAATCCAGATCCATTAGCTCAATCCTTTATGGTTAATGATGAAACTGGGGTATTCATTACTAAGTGTGATATTTTCTTCTCCAGTAAATCAGTTGATAACCTTCCTGTTATATTCTCTATAAGGACTATGCTTGGTGGAGTACCAACGATGAATATCGTTCCTCTTAGTGAAGTTGCATTAGATCCTGATCAAGTTAATGTTTCTGCTGATGGTTCAGTAGCAACCACTTTTGAATTTGATGCACCTGTATACCTTGAAGGTGGACAAGAATATGCAATGGTAATGTTATCTAATTCATCTCAATATGCTGCTTATATATCAAGAGTAGGGGAGAATGATATATTAACAGGTAATTATATTGCTAATCAACCCACATTGGGTTCTATGTTTAAGTCACAGAATGCTTCTACTTGGGAACCAAGTCAGTGGGAAGATTTAAAGTATACTTTGTATAGAGCAGAATTTATTGATTCTGGAACTTTTGAAGTGTATAGTCCACAATTAACCCAAGGAAATGATCAAATTCCTCAACTTATACCTCAACCTTTAGAATTATATTCTCGACAAGTAAGAGTAGGTTTAGGAACTACTGTGGCAGATAATGGATATGTGATGGGTAATACTTTCTATCAAGAAGGAACTAATGCAACAGGTAATCTTGCTGCTGTTGCAGGTGCAGCATACACTAGTTTGAATGTTATTAATGCTGGTATTGGATATACTCCATTAGATGGACAATTCCAGTTTAATGGGGTAGTTCTTGATACTGTTACTGGTAATGGTAGAGGAGCAACTGCTGATCTTTATATTTCCAATGGAGTTGCAATTGCTGCAACCGTTTCAATTGGAGGAACAGGGTATCAAGTTGGTGATGTGTTGGGTATTACAACTGTTGGACTTGCTTCTGTTGGCAGAAATGCTCGATTCTCTATTACTTCTATTGGTAGTACAAATGAACTTCTTTTAGAAAATGTTCAGGGTAATTTTATAGTTGGTACTGCTAATACCCTCTTCTACTATAAGAATAGTGCATCTGTGGGTGTGGCAACGGAATTAAATTATGCTGCTGGTGGAGATGTCCAGATTGTACAGACTAATACAGTTAGTGATGGTTTACATATTAAGGTAAATCATAAGAATCATGGAATGTATTTCACTAAGAATGATGTAGAAATTTCTGGTGTGGAATCGGATATTCTTCCAACTAAATTATCAACTGCATATAATGTAGGAGATACAGGAAGTATATCTGTGGGAGATGCTTCTAAATTCTCTACTTTTGAAAATGTAAGTGTAGGTACTACTAACTACGGATATATGAAGATTGGGCAAGAGATTATCTCTTATAGTTCTGTTAATGGTAATACGATTGGTGTAAGTACCAGAGGTATTGCAAATTCTGTTAAAAAAACATATCCAGTTGGAACACCTGTTTACAAATATGAAATAGGTGGAGTTAACTTATTAAGAGTTAATACTACTCATGGATTATCTACTACAACATCCGCTTATCCTAATGCTACTAATATAACTACTTCTGGTGCTATTACATTTGATTCTTATAATATTAAGTTAGATATGTCTAAGAATGGTACTGCTAGAAATACTGATGTAGGTTGGCCTGCTCTTTATATTAATAATTCTAAATCAAGTGGTGGTTATAAAGTGAGAGCAACTCAGAATATGCCATATGAAATTATTACTCCTATGGTTCAAAATATAACGGTTCCCTCTACATCACTAAGTGCTACTGCACGAATGATTGATGCTAAAAGTATCAGTGGAGATGAGATTCCTTATATACAAACAGATTCTGAACCTTTAACCCTAAATCAAACTAATTATCTCGATAGTCCTCGTATAATTGCTTCCAAACTTAATGAAGATACATTCTTATCGGAGGTGAAGGGAAGTAAGTCATTACAGATGACTATTACACTTAATACTGCTGATAATCATGTTAGTCCTGTAGTAGATGGTCAAAGAATGAGTACCATTCTGACTTCTAATAGGGTTAATGATGTGATTGTAAATTATGCTACTGATGATCGGATAAGTACGGTGGAAACTGATCCTACTTCTTGCCAATATGTTTCTAAGGAAATGTTATTGGAAAATCATGCAACATCTCTAAAAGTAATTTTAGCTGCTCATATTCATGAGGATGCTGATATTAGACTATTCTATTCTGTTCATAATAAAGAAGCAGTAGATCCTATTTTTATTCCATTCCCTGGATATCAGAATCTTAATAATAGAGGTCAGGTGATTGCACAAGAAGATAATAATGGTCTTTCTGATAAGTTTGTTCCCAAATCAAATTCTTCTGGATTTGATGGTAATTCCTTAGAATTCAGGGACTATACATTTAGTGTTGATCAATTACCTTCGTTCAGAGCTTATAGGATTAAGATTTTGATGACTTCTAAGAGTCAAGTTTATGTACCAAGAGTGAAAGATCTTCGCGTAATTGCATTAGCTTAACATGGAATATTACGGAGTAAAAGGACATGTGGATTTGCTCAGAAACTCTGAGACTGGTGCAATTGTGAATACTAATGATTTAGATTATGAAAAGTACATGTCGAGACGTGATGCTAAAAAAGCAGAGGTTCAACACTCTGAGAATATTGAGCAAGATCTTGCCAATTTAAAGAATGAAATTAATGAGATCAAATCTTTACTTAAGGAGTTAGTTTCAAATGTCAACTAAAAGCTTTACATTTGATCCCGAAGCAGGAGTTCCATCCGCAGCGGATTTAGCCCTTTATGGTGGTGCTAATTTTAGAAATATTTTTAATGTAACTACTACTTCAAATACAAAGTATGATTTGACAGGGTGGACGGGTTCTGCTCAGATGAGAAAAAGTACCAGTGTAGGTTCAACAACAGTTGCTTCTGCTACTTTCACCGTAGGATTTACAAGTGCTTATGATGGACAATTTACTATTTCATTAGGTACAACAGCCACACGAAGTCTTGCTGAAGGAAGATATGAATATAATATATTAATGACTCCTGAGGTTGAAACCAAATCAGTTCTTGATACTGCTATTGCGGTAGGATCAACAGTAGGAGTAGGAAGTACTGCATTTACTGTCAATTCCATTACAAATGTTGCAGTAGGTGATTCGATAACTGTAGGTTCTGCTCTAACCAGTGTTTATATTAATGCTACGGAATCTTCGGGTGGTTTGTCTACTGCTTATATTGGAAGTGCCTCTACTTCACCGTTAGAGGTATTACCAGGCACAGCAGTTACTTTTAATAGAGTAGGAAGTGCTACTACTGTTTATAATATGGTAAATGGTAATATACTCGTTTATGCGGGTATTGCCTCGGCACCCTAAATATTGTAGAGGTATTGTATAGATGTCTAAACCAGCTTCCAGATCCCAATTTATAGATTACTGTAAAAGACAGTTAGGTGCTCCTGTACTGGAAATTAATGTTGCCGATGAGCAAATAGAGGATATTGTTGATGATGCTCTTCAATATTTTCAGGAAAGACATTTTGATGGGGTAGCACAGACATATTTAAAGTATAAAGTAACTGATGATGATATTGATAGAGGAAAAGGTCCTGGACAAACGGGAGTAACAGGAATAACTACCACCAGTGCTAGTGCTACGATTAATGGAACAGAGATACAATTTGATTATGAGGAGAATAGTAATTATCTAGAAATTCCTCCTGCTATTATTGGTTGTACAAAAGTTTTCCATTTTGATGGAGCAAATACTATTACCAATAATATGTTTAGTGTTAAATATCAATTATTCTTAAATGATATTTACTTTTTTGGTGCTTTGGAGATGTTGACTTATGCGATGACTAAAACGTATTTGTCTGATATTGAGTTCCTATTAACCACTCAGAAACAAATAAGATTTAATCAAAGACAAGATCGTTTATATCTCGATATTGATTGGAGTAGTCTTAGAGCAGGTGATTATTTGATTATTGATTGTTGGAGAGCAATGGATCCAACCGATTATACAAGAGTATGGAATGATTCTTTCTTGAAACCTTATACTGTTGCTTTAATTAAAAAGCAGTGGGGACAAAATTTATTAAAATTTAATGGAGTTAAATTGCCAGGTGGAATAGAGATGAATGGAAGACAAATATATGATGATGCGGAAAAAGAGTTAGACAGAATTAGAGAGATTATGTCTAATACTTATGAACTTCCACCATTAGACATGATAGGATGATATGGCACTTAACCCGTATTTTCAACAAGGTTCTCGATCTGAACAAAATTTAGTACAAGATTTAATCAACGAACAGTTGAGGATGTATGGTGTTGAGGTGCATTATTTACCTCGTAAATATATTTCAGAAACAACTGTAATAAGAGAAGTAGTTAGATCAAAATTTGATGATGCTTATCCCTTAGAAGCATATTTGGATACTTATGATGGTTATGGGGAAAATCCTGTAATATTATCAAAGTTTGGTATTGAGCAAAAGAATGAAGTAACATTAACTATTTCAAAAGATAGGTGGGAGACTTATATTGAACCTCTAATGGAAAATGAGGCTAATGTAAAACTTACCACTAGACCTAAGGAAGGAGATCTAATTTATTTTCCGCTAGGTGATCGTTTATTTGAGATTAAGTTTGTAGAACATGAAAAGCCTTTTTATCAACTTAAAAAGACTTATGTTTATACTCTTCGATGTGAACTCTTCGTTTACGAGGATGAGGTTATTGATACTGGGGTTGAGGAAATTGATGATTCTCTAATTGGAGATGATTATGATGGTGTAGCAGGAGATGGTCTTTCAACAATTATTGGACCCACTCAAACTCTTACTTTGGTGGGAACAGGAGTTACAGCAACTGCTGTGACGGGTATTGTTACAGGTGGTATTAGATACATTGAACTTTCTAATAGAGGGGGAGGATATCTAGGTGGTCCGACTGTGGCTATTTCTTCTGCACCATCAGGTGGAATAACTGGTATCGCCACAGTACGCTTTATTGCAGGTATGGTAGTATGTAATAAGGCAGTTAATCCAGCCACAAGATCGATTCAGAATGTAGATTTACAAAATGCGGGGGCGGGTTATGCTATAACTAATCCTCCTGTAATTAGTATATTTGGTAATGGAGGAAGTGGTGCAGCAGGAACTGCGGTGGTAAGTAATGATGGTATAGGTATTGTAACCGTTACCGCAGGTGGTAGTGGATATACTACAAGTCCAACTATTTCCTTTACAAGTGAAATATTTAAGACTGGTGTTAGTACTGCTGGTGCTGCTGCTACTGCCGTCTTGGATTCTAGTGGCAGTATTACTGCTATCAATATAACTAATGCTGGTATGGGATATAGTACCGCACCCATATTAAATATCACTGGCGCAGGGGTAACCTATAGTGGTAACTTCGACTTTAATGAGGAAGTCGTTGGGTCTATCAGTAGCACTACTGCTAGGGTAAGGACTTGGAATGCAGAAACAAATGTAATAGAATTGGCTTCGGTAAGTGGATCATGGACATTAGGAGAGAAATTAGTAGGTCAGCAATCAGGTGCAGTACATGCAATAAGACAGATTGATTTGGATCCATTGGAAGATGGGTTTGCGGATAATTTGAAGATAGAAGAAGCAGCAGATGATATTTTAGACTTTACAGAACAGAATCCATTCGGGACACCATAAATATTTTGTGCTATAATATAGGATAATCCTCCCTTCTCCTATGAATAAAGATCTGGCACGTATCGCTGACAGTCTTGAAAGAATCGCTAAGATTCTTGAAGATGGTCCATTGCATATAAATATTGATCATGGTCATATTGAACATATCGACCATCTTGATCATGTCGATAATATTGATCATGGTGATGTAGATGTCCACAATCACGCATTTTAATCATGACAACACAACAAACTCTTAAGTTTAATATTCGACAAGATGGAACTGTAACCGAAGAGGTTATAGGTGCGGTTGGTAATGAATGTGAACAACTTACTTCTCTAATAGAAGAAAATCTAGGTGTTGTATCTCAAAAAGAACATAAACCAGAATATTTTCAACAATTGGCGGGTGAGGTAGAAGTAGAAGAATGGTCCCACGATTCGGAGTGCGCGTAATGTCACATTTCAGTACTATAAAAACAAAAATCAAAGAAAAACCTATTTTACTTGAAGCACTTCAATTATTAGGACATGATATAAATGAGGATGTTAAACTCGAAAATCCTCTTGATCATGAGCATAAACAGTGGCAAGTGGATGTTGCTGTTGGTGATGACATTGGATTTCGTTTGAATAAAGACGGGGTTTATGAACTGGTTACAGATCTTCAAACTTGGAGTCAACCAATACCACCAGAAAGATTCATTGAAAAAGTAACCCAACAGTATGCAAGAATGAGTATTCATAATACTGTAAAAGAACTTGGGTTTGAAGTTGCAGAAGAATGGGAGATGGATGACAACTCCATAGAATTGACTGTAACTCGTTGGGTATAAATATATTATACTAGGACTATAACAATGTTTGAATATTTTTATAACGAAATTTTGAGGAGAACCATCATTGCGTTTGGTACTCTTTTTAATGGTATTACTATTAAGCAAGAGGGTTCTGATATAAGAGTTCCTTTGGCATATGGTCCTACTCAGAAGTTTTTAGCACGTTTAACTCAAACACCAGATTTAAATAAGGCAACGGCAATTACTTTGCCACGAATGTCTTTTGAATTTACTGGTTTAACTTATGATCCCTCACGTAAAGTTACTACCACTCAGCAATTTGTAGTAAAAGATCCTACTGATGGGACAGAATCGAAAAAGGCATATATGCCTGTTCCATATAATATGCAATTTGAACTTGCTGTTATGTGTAAATTAAATGATGATGCACTGCAAATTACAGAGCAGATATTACCTTATTTTCAACCAGCATATAGTGTTAGTGTAAATTTAGTTGGAAGTATTAATGAGAAGAGAGATATTCCTATTGTCTTAGAAAATATTACAATGCAGGATGATTATGAAGGAGATTTTGAGCAGAGAAGAGTTCTTCTTTATACTTTAAGATTTACGGCGAAAACTTACATGTTTGGTCCTGTTTCTTCTGCTACCGACGATATTGTTAAGAAGGTTCGTGTTAGTTACCTTACTGGTACAGATACTACGAATACTTCCAGAGATCTTACATACACTGTTACACCAAGAGCAGTTAAGAGTTACGATGGTCCTGTTGTAACTACTCTTAATGAAGATCTTAATCTCACCGAAGTAGAGATTGCATTAACAGATGCAACTAATATTGCCGTTGATCAATACATCTATATTGATCAAGAAGAAATGCTTGTTACAACTGTTAATAATAATTCAATAGTTGTGATGAGAGCACAGGATGGAACGGCTGCTGCTTCTCATGTTAAGGGAACTTCAGTAAGAGTTGTTAATCCTACGGTAGCTGATAATGCTGTTGTTCAGGATGATAATGCTCTTATTGAAGAGGGTGATGACTTTGGATTTGATGGTATTATCTCATGAGTAATCAATTAGATAAAGCTTTTAATATAACTCCTGAGGTGGTAGAGGAGGAAAAATCTACCGTGGGCATCCAAAAACCTGACAGGTTAACCAAGGATGATATAACCAAAGATTATGAATATACCAGAGGTAATCTTTATTCTATAATAGAAAAAGGTCAAGAAGCAATTAATGGTATTCTTGAAATTGCCCAAGAAAGTGAGATGCCAAGAGCATATGAAGTAGCAGGACAATTAATTAAAAGTGTTTCTGATGCCACTGATAAATTATTAGACCTTCAGAAAAAAATTAAGGAAGTTAATGAGGAAGATAAGAAAGGTCCTACCAGTGTAACTAATAATGCTTTATTTGTTGGATCTACTGCTGATTTGGCAAAGTTGATCAAAGGAGAAACCTCCAAAAAGCAGTAAAATAAATATAATTGTAGATGGAGTATTTTTAGGTGCCACTCAAGAAACCGTCAGAATTTTATATAAAGAATCCTAATACTTCACTAGATGAAGTTAAGGAGAATGCTACTCCTGAAAAAGTAGAGAGAATTTCAGAAGCTTTCAATTCTTTTAAATCCAATTTTGATCATATTCAAGCATTAACTGATTTTACTAATACATTTGATACATTTAAATCTAATGTTGAAAAAGTAGATACTTTATCAGAAAGTGTAGAAGAAATAAGAGAAGGAATTAAAGATCTTATTAATAAAGAAGATCTGGATGGTGCAATGACTGCACAACTTCTTTTCGTAGAAGAGTCTATAAGAAATGTTCAAGATAAAGTCAAGACTTTAAATTCAAAAAGTATCTTAGATATAAAAACGGATTTTGATGGATTAACTAAAACCGTAAAAGGTTTTATAGGAGAAGAAGTACCTGCTTATAAGAGATTAATTGTTGATTCTGAAACTAGAGTTGATAGTAGGTTTGTTACTTTCAAAGAGGATGTAAAGGATTCGATTGGAAGTTTAGTAACTACCCTTAATGATGATCTTGCTCAGATTGGTTCTGAGATTGAAGCAATCAATGAAGAGAGTCTTTCTTCGGTAAAGACCGAAGTTAAAGGAATTAAAGGACAGGTTGAATCTCTTTTAGAAAAGGTATTGCCAAAATATAAGAAGTTTTTTGCTGAGACTGAGGTAAGAACGGAAGAAAAGATTTCTGCTAATGAAAAATTAGTTAAAGAGACTGCAAAGGAGATAGAAGAAAAATATGAATCTCAGATCAAAGGAATCACAGAAGATTTTGATTCATTTATTAATGATGAAATTCCCCAATATAAAAAACTTTTAGTAGATTCTAAATTAAAGACCGAAGAAGAGGTTAAAGAAATATCTAAAAATCTAGATGAGCAAGTTTCTAAGATTAATAAGAATGTTGTTAATTTACAGCAAAGAGTTAATAATAAAGACATTGAAATTGATGAGGTTCTTTTAGAGAAAACTGCAACTATTGAAAAGTTAATTAATAAATCAAAAGATTTATCTAGAACCTATGATGATCTTTCTAGGGATTTTAAAGCAAAAGAAGTTCAATATGAAAATTCTCTGACCAATTTTGAAACTAAGATTAATACAATCGAAGAAAGTCTTACAGATAATATTTGTGAGTTACAAGAAAATTTAGATACTAGTACTTCTAAGTATTATAATGAAATGAAAAATGCGGTAGTTCCTGCCGTTGTTAATTTTGAAAAGAATTTATCTTCTCAATTAAAAGAGATGAAGATAGATTTTACTGTAAACGAAAAACATATTGGTTCTTTACAAGAAGAATTTAAAAATCTACTGACAAAATTAAAAGTAGATAATTTAGTAAAAGAAGTTACAGATACTAATAATGAAAATTTATTTAAGGTAAAGAAAGAATTAGTTGAGAAAGTTAATCGGTTAGAGCAACTCATAGAAAGATATGAGGAAAAAGTTTCTCCTACTGTGAGGGTAGGAAATACTGTTATTAATGAAGGTCTTTTAAATATTCCTCCTGATGTAAAGAATTCTGATCCCTTAACACCATTAGATCAGAAATATGCTACTCTGGAAGATTTAGCATCTCATTATCGTTTATTTGTTAATAGAGTTCAGCAGCAGTTATCTGTTTTAGGTGGTGGTGGTGCTGTTTGGTTAGATGATCTTGATGATGTTGGTATTAAAACTCAATATAATGCTGGCGAACTTGAGAATGATATGGTGCTTACTTATGATAGCACCAAAAAGATTTGGTATGGAGCAGAAGGTGGCGGAGTTGCTGGTGCAGGTGGAACCTGGGGTTCTAATTCAGTAGGTGTCAGTACAACAAGGTATGTTGGTATTAATACATCTTCGGCACAAGAAGAATATCCCTTATATGTTGGAGCAACAGGATTAGCTAATACCACAGTTGTTGCCTATTTTGATGGAGATATTTCTGTTGCAGGAACTATCTTTAAAGAGAATGTAAAAAATGTAGACTCTATTGGTTTTGTTACTGCTAGAAGTGGACTTAATGTTGGATATGATTATGATGGTGGTACTGGTGTAGGGGCTACTATATTGCCTAGCGGTAATGCAGTATTTGCTGGTGTAGTTACTGCTTCTACAATGTTCTATCCACCAGTAATTACTACTGTAGTAAGGGATGCTACTACGGTTAATACAGGTGCTCTTATCTTTAATACTACTACGGGACAGTTAGAAATTTATAATGGAAGTTCATGGGTCGGTGTTGGTGCTGTTAATAACCTCACTATTTCTAACCTATAATATGAAATCTTTTAAAGAGTTTCTTCAAGAACAACCTACTAACTGGACTCGTTCCAATGTTAATGTTCCAGGTTTCAGTGCAGATGCCGAAGATCCTGTTGCTGGATTCGATGTGAAACTTTTTCCTGATTCATTAAAATTGCATAATAGGAGTATTGGGGATATGGATTTATTATCTCAGGATTTTCAGACTCCCGAAGAAATAAACAAACCGATTTATGCAAATTGGGGTGGTGTATATCCCGTTTTACACCTAACCTTAGATAGTTCCGCAGGAGATGGTGAATCTATCGATACTATGGTAAAAGCATCAAACGAGTATCTGGATTTTATATCTAGAAATACTCAGAACGCAGTAAGAAAACAAAATCTTAAGGGATTCCTAAATAAAAGATAGGGTATAGGTTTTTCCCATGAAGGATTGTAAGCAAGGTTATTATTTCTGCACGAAAGAAAAGAAGTGTATGCCAATTCCTAGTGGAATGAGAATTGGATATGGTGGATGGTTAGAGCCTAAGAAAAAGAAAAATGGTAATGGAAAAAATGGTAATGGGAACGGTAACGGACATTCTAACGGACATGGGAATGGTGCGAATGGTAATGGAAATGGTTCTAATGGCTCTGGTAATGGGGGGAATGGTGGTAGCAATGGTGGCGGCGTTTCTGAAGCAGTAACTGATGCTCAATTAAAAGCTCAGGAAAAGGCAGTATTTGAGTTAGAAAAGAAAGAAGCAAATGCAGATAGAGCAAAAGCAATGAAAAAACGTCAGAAGGAATTAGGTGAAGAGAAGAAAAAAGGTCTTTGGGATAATATTCATGCTAAAAGAAAGCGTGGTGAGAAACCAGCAAAACCTGGTGATAAAGATTATCCAAAGACTCTTAATGTAGAAGAAAGAATAAGACTTCCTCTTAAATTAGAAGTTCCTCAGACTAATACAGAGTTTAGATTAGGTCTTATGTTCAGAGAAAGTCTAGACTATGACAGGGGGATGCTTTTTATTTTTGAGGAAGTGGGACAAAAATCTTTTCATATGAAAGATACTCGTATTCCACTTGATATTGCATTTATTAAGGAAGATGGAACTATTGAAAGTATTAAACCTTTGAATCCCTTTACTCTTTTACCAGTATCTTCTGATGGTGATGTTGTATCAGCAGTGGAAGTAAATAGAGGATGGTTTGCTGAAAATAACGTCCAAGAAGGAGATGCATTACAAATTGGAAATGCAACAGGCGGTCTTGCTTTTGAAGTTATAGATCTTATTAAACCAGAACCTCTTGTACCTACTCAACAAACTGTTGAATGGGAAGATCCAGCAGAACTCACAGAAATACGTAGAGTTCCCAACTATAATAAACCAGGAAATATATTGCAAATATATTTGGCATGGAGAGGAAGAACAATGAGTATTCAAATGTTCTTCCCATCTGCGAAGAAACCATCTCGTAAAGAGGTATTAGATCAATTGCAAAAGGTATATCCTACTGCTAAACTTCATAGTTTTGAAGTAACAGATTATGATCCTCAAGCACCTCTTCTTCAAACAGGAAATTAAATAGGAGATTAATTATGGCACTTGATGAAGTTTATCTAGGTAATCCTCTTTTAAAAAAAGCAAACGTCAAACAAGAATTTACAAAAGATCAAATTCTTGAATTTATGGCATGTAAATCAGATCCTGTTTATTTCGCAAAACAACATGTAAAGATTGTTTCCTTGGATGAGGGTCTTGTTCCTTTTGAACCTTATGACTTTCAAGAAGGTTTAATTAGAAAATTTCACGATAATAGATTTAATATATGTAAGATGCCTCGTCAGACGGGTAAATCTACTACGTCTGTTGCATATTTGTTGCATTATGCAGTGTTTAATGATAACGTAAACATTGGTATTCTTGCTAACAAAGCAGCAACTGCCAGAGATTTATTAGGGAGATTACAAACTGCTTATGAGAATTTACCTAAGTGGATGCAGCAAGGAATTATATCATGGAATAAAGGGAGTTTAGAACTTGAAAACGGATCAAAGATACTGGCTGCTTCTACGTCTGCAAGTGCTGTCCGAGGTATGTCATTTAACATCCTCTTTCTCGACGAGTTCGCTTTCGTCCCGAATCACATTGCTGAGTCGTTCTTTGCCTCTGTTTATCCTACTATTACTTCTGGTAAATCAACGAAAGTAATAATGGTATCTACCCCTCACGGGATGAATCATTTTTATAGGTATTGGCACGATGCTGAAAGAGGAAAGAATGAATATGTACCAACTGATGTTCATTGGTCGGAAGTACCAGGAAGAGATGAAGTTTGGAAAGAGCAAACTATTGCCAACACTTCGGAACAGCAGTTCAAGATTGAGTTTGAGTGTGAATTCCTAGGATCGGTTGATACCCTTATTGCTCCTAGTAAATTAAGGACGATGGTTTATCAAACCCCAGAAACTACAAGTGCTGGTTTAGATGTTTATGTAGCTCCTCAACCAGTTCATGATTATGCTATTGCAGTGGATGTGGCCAGAGGAGTATCAAAGGATTACTCTGCATTTGTAGTGGTTGATATAACTGAATTCCCTCATTCTGTGGTGGCAAAGTATAGAAACAATGAAATTAAACCTATGCTTTTTCCCAGTATTATTAATGATGTGGGAAGGAAATACAATGATGCCTTTGTTTTATGTGAAGTAAATGATGTAGGAGATCAAGTAGCATCTATTTTAAATTATGATTTAGAGTATCCTAATTTATTAATGTCTTCTATGAGAGGAAGAGCAGGGCAAGTAGTGGGTCAAGGATTTTCTGGAAAGAAAACTCAATTAGGTCTTAAAATGTCTAAGACGGTGAAGAAAGTCGGTGCTCTTAATTTAAAGACTTTAATTGAAGAAGATAAACTTCTTACTTGTGATTATGAAATTATGAGTGAATTAACTACTTTTATTCAAAAAAGTAATTCATTTGAAGCAGAAGAAGGGTGTAATGATGACCTTGCAATGTGTCTGGTTATCTATGCATGGTTAGTTGCACAAGATTATTTTAAAGAACTTACGGATCAGGATGTAAGAAAGAGACTATATGAAGAACAAAAGAATGCAATTGAACAAGATATGGCACCTTTTGGTTTTATGACAGATGGAAACTCAGAAGAAACTTTTGTAGATAAAGAGGGGGATCTGTGGCATGTAGATGAGTATGGAGATAGCTCATATATGTGGGAGTATATGTAAAGTGTCCGATCAATAAATAATTCCTAGATAACTGAAATTAGGAAAAAACATGGCAACTCCACAATTATCTCCTGGAGTACTGGTAAGGGAGGTTGACCTAACAGTAGGAAGAGCTGAAAACGTATTAGATAATATTGGTGCGATTGCAGGCCCTTTCGTTAAAGGTCCTGTTGATGAACCAACAGAAGTTAATACAGAACAAGAGCTTATAGATGTATTTGGTAAGCCACAGTCACAAGATGCTCAATATGAGTATTGGATGACCGCTTCTTCTTTCCTAACATATGGAGGTGTTATTAAGATAGTAAGGACAGGAGGTCCTTTCCTTTCTAATGCTAACGCAGGTATTGCTGCTTCTACGGTATCCATGACGGGTAGTGGTAGAATTGATAATTATGATGATTACATGCTTAATCATTCTGATGCATCTAATTTCCAATATGCTGCTAAGAACCCTGGTTCTTGGTCTAATGGATTAAAGGTTTGCTTTATTGATGATTATGCCGATCAACAACTTGGTATTAATACTACCAACTTAGCAGGTGCAGGTGCTACTATTGGTGTTGCTGTTACTTCAAATATAGCAGGATATACAATAGCAGGTGTTGGTACTGCTAATGCATTTACAGGTTATCTAAAAGGAATTATTACTGGTATGACGACTGATACGTCTAATGCTGGTAACAGTATAATTGATGTTAAGATCAATTGTCGTGTAGAAACAGTTGGTGGTGGTACTACTACAACTCTTATTGATTATGCAGAAGGAAATGTAGGTGCTGCATTTACAACAGGATCTTACATATGGTTTACTGATGCTGATGGTAAGACAAGAGCATTAGGAAATGCCTCTGGTTCAGTTGATGGATATCAACTTAGCGATTCTTCTATCAATAATGGAACAGGTATTCAGGATTGGTATAATCAACAAACATTAGGACTTACTAATTCTACAGTTTATTGGAAGTCTATTGCACCAAAACCTGTTACAAGTCAGTGGTGCCGTGATAGAAATTCTTATAATGATACATTACACGTTGCTGTTGTTGATGACGACGGTAGAATAAGTGGTATCCAAGGACAACTTCTTGAAAAGCATATAGATCTTTCCAAGGCACTGGATGCAGTTTCTGCTGTTAATTCTCCTCAGAAGATTTGGTACGAACAGTATTTGGCTGATAATTCATCATATATTTACGCAGGTGGTAATCCTGGTGAAACTGCTTCTAGTTACTGGAATACTGCTCCACAAGCAACAGGATTTAATACTGCTGTAACTGCAACTACTCCTGTTACAACAGCAGGGGGTTCATGGGGATTAGATGCACAAGGTGTTACATTTAACGCAATTGGTAGAGTAGCATATACTCTTAATGGTGGTGATGATTATTCTACTGCTAATATTGGTGGTGGAACAACATTCGGTGGATACACTGCATCTCTTGGAGATTTGATGACATCTTATAATAAGATATCCAATAAGGATAAAGAAGATGTTGATTATATCATTATGGGTCCAGGAATGTCTACGAAGGCAGAATCACAAGCAAAAGCAAATAAAGTCATTTCTCTTGCACAAGAAAGAAAGGATTGTGTTGCTTTCGTTGGACCACACAGAGCAGACGTAGTTGGTGTTACTAACTCTGATACTCAAACCAATAATCTTATTGATTACTTCAGTGCATTAAGTTCTTCTTCTTATGCTGTATTTGATAGTGGTTATAAGTACACTTATGATCGCTTTAATAACAAGTTCCGCTATATTCCCGCTAACGGTGATATTGCTGGACTAACATGTAGAACTGGGATTAATGCATATCCTTGGTTCTCACCTGCGGGTCAACAGCGTGGTATACTTAACAACGCCGTTAAACTTGCATATAACCCAGACAAAGCACAAAGAGATCTTCTCTATCCACAAAGAGTTAATTCAGTTGTAACTCAACCTGGAACAGGAACACTTCTCTTTGGTGATAAGACTGGACTTGGTTATGCATCTGCATTCGATAGAATTAACGTTCGTCGCTTGTTCCTCACAGTTGAGCAAGCATTGGAGAAAGCAGCAGAAGCACAACTCTTTGAACTCAATGATGAGATTACAAGAGCAAACTTCCGTAACATTGTTGAACCTTACCTTCGTGATATTCAGGCAAAGAGAGGAATCTATGGATTCTTAGTTGTTTGTGATACTACAAATAACACTCCTGATGTTATTGATAATAATGAATTCCGCGCAGACATCTTCCTGAAGCCTGCGAAGTCTATCAACTACGTCACCTTAACCTTTGTTGCTACACGTACAGGTGTTAGCTTCGAGGAAGTGGCTGGAAGAGTTTAACCATTAAATCTAAATAACAACAGGAGGATCAAAAGACAATGGCCGTAAAAACGATTTCAGAATTTAAATCTCGCCTCGCAGGAGGCGGTGCAAGACCCAATTTATTCGAGGTTGATATACCCGATGTTCCATTTGCTTTAAATTGGAATGGGGATACCAATGCTCAGGGTAATTTAAATTTCTTATGTAAAGCAACGGGACTACCTGCTCAGAATATAGCAGCAATTGATGTTCCATTTAGAGGTCGTAATTTTAAAGTTTCAGGAGACAGAACGATTGATAACTGGTCAATCACTGTTATTAATGATGCTGCCTTTGATATTAGAAGAGCAATGGAAAAATGGAGTGAAGGTATTTTACAGCTCGATACTAATACTGGTGTTACTGATCCCGATTCTTATATGAGACAAGGATATGTCAAGCAATTAGGTAGAGGAAAGGATACAGTTTCCAAAACTACTACTCTTGCTACCGAGGACCGTAAGGTATTGGCAGCATATCAATTTGTAGATATTTGGCCTGTAACTGTTGGTGATATTGCACTTTCATATGATACAGGTGATACTCTTGAAGAATTTGATGTAGAATTTGCAGTACAATCTATTAATATTAGATATGAAGCAAATACTGGTTCAACTCTTCCCACATAACTAGATAATGTGCTATAATTAGACTAACTAAATATTAGTATAGTCTAAAATCCTTGGAATAAATTATGGCTAAGTTATTTGGGTTCTCGATAGAGGATACCGATCAACTACCAAAAGACGCTATTTCCCCCGTTCCGCCAACTGATGCGGACGGGGTAGAGCATTATTTGAGTAGTGGTTTTTTTGGTTCTTATGTTGACATTGAAGGTGTTTATAGAACTGAATTTGAACTTATTAAACGCTATCGAGAAATGGCACTTCATCCAGAGTGTGATAGTGCAATTGAAGATATTGTAAATGAAGCAATTGTAGCAGATAGTCATGATAGTCCCGTAGAAATAGAACTTTCAAATCTTAATGCTAGTGATGGTATTAAAAAAAAGATTAGAGATGAATTTAAATATATTAAAGAATTATTAGATTTTGACTCGAAAGCACATGAAATTTATAGGAATTGGTATATTGATGGTAGATTATATTACCATAAAGTAATTGATTTAAAGAATCCTCATCTTGGTATTGAAGAGTTGCGTTATATTGACGCAATGAAAATGCGTTATGTAAGAAAACAAAGAAAGGATGAAAAGGATAAAATGGGGATGGCACTCGTTCCTCGCAGTGATAACCCAGAGGATTTTGAATTCCCAGAAATGGATGAATTCTTTATCTACAATCCTAAGGCAATGTATCCCGTAGGTAGTCCTTCATCTATGGGTGGAATGGCTGGAATCAAAATGACCAAAGATTCTATTGCATATTGTACCTCTGGTTTAGTAGATAGAAATAAAGGATCAGTACTTTCATATCTTCATAAAGCAATTAAATCACTCAATCAATTAAGAATGATTGAGGATTCCCTAGTAATATATCGTTTATCTCGTGCTCCTGAACGTAGAATTTTTTATATTGATGTAGGTAATCTTCCAAAAGTAAAAGCAGAACAGTATTTAAGAGATGTTATGATGAGATATCGTAACAAACTTGTTTACGATGCTGCTACTGGGGAGGTTCGCGATGACAAGAAGTACATGGCAATGCTTGAAGATTTCTGGCTCCCTAGAAGGGAAGGAGGTCGTGGAACTGAAATTTCTACTCTACCTGGAGGTCAAAACCTTGGTGAAATCACGGATATTGAGTACTTCAAAAAGAAATTATATAGGTCGCTCAACGTACCCCCATCAAGAATGGAGGGAGACGGAGGATTTAATCTGGGAAGATCCTCAGAGATACTAAGAGATGAGGTTAAATTTAGTAAGTTTGTTGCACGTTTACGTAAAAGATTTGCGGGAATGTTTAATGATTTACTTAAAACTCAGTTAATTTTAAAGAATATTGTCACCCCAGAAGATTGGGAAACAATGCGTGAGCATATACAATATGACTTTTTATATGACAATCATTTCACAGAATTAAAGGAAGCAGAACTTCAAAATGAAAGATTAGCATTGCTTGCAACTACTGAACCATATATTGGTAAGTATTATTCTCAGGATTGGGTACGTCGTAAGGTATTACGTCAATCTGATGATGAAATTCTTGAACAGGATAAGTTGATTAAGAAAGAAATTAAGGATGGTATTATTCCAGATCCTGCTGCAATTGAACAGGATATGATGTTGGATCCAGAAGGTAGTGGTGGAATGAGACCAGTAGATCCAACTCAACTTGGTGCTACTGAAGCTGAACCCGATGCTGCTTTAAGATCTATGGCAGTTGATACTTCTGTTGCACAATCTGACGCTAATTTGGTTAAACCAAAAGGCGGAGAAATTTGATGGGACTCGGTGGAAAGAAAGATGATTATGATTTCCGCCGAGATTCTGATGACATGGAGTGGTGGGCTGAACAAAGATTTAATATAAGAGAAGTACGTATGATATACAGTTCTCTTGATAATTATAAAACTGTTTGGCAAGGGGAACCTGATAGACCAAAAGAAGAAATGGAATTCGTCGATTGGTATAAAGGACGTTTATTTGCTATGATTACTGATTATAATTATACCCATCATGACGTAGATGCATCTAGTAATGACTCTACCCCTAGTGGGAATGATACATAAATATTAACGATTACTCACATTTAATACAATGCCTGATACTGAAACTGAAATGAATGCGGATCAAGAAACTGCTGATGAAGTAGCTAATGATGTGCAACAAGAATTAATGGATATGATTATTGCTGATCAATCACCATCTGATATAAGTGATAAAATCAAAGATATGCTTTTTGCAAAGTCTGCGGAGAAAGTTGATACATATCGTCCCGAAGTAGCACAAGCTTCTTTTGGTGACCAACAAGCTGCTACTGCTGCGGTTGCTAATGCAGCGGCTGCAATTAGTGGTGAAACTGCTGCTGCACAAGATACACAGGCCGAAGAGTAATTATAAATAAATAAGACAATGAATTTGTATCCATAATGGCCGTTATAAATCCGGTTGGTCCTAACATTAGAGTAGATACTGCTAATACAGTTTCTGTAGCGACCACTCAACAAACTCCTTATATAAGAGTGGTAGCAGTGGGAGCTAGTCATGCTCACGTCGCTATTGCAACTGCACCTAATATGGCAGCAACAACTGCTGATTTTTTAGCAGTAAGGGATGTTCCCTCAGTATTTTCTATTGGACAAGTAAGGTCTCAACCTGTTGTCGGAGTAACTACTGGAACTACCACTGCATTTAGAGTGGCAGAAGGTCAAGGATCACAATTTGTTCCAGGACAAACAGTGATGCTAACGGATTGTGATACAGATACATCTGATCCTTATTGGAAAAATCTGTGCGGAATTACAACGGTATCGTCGATTAATACTCGTGCTAATTTTCCTAATAACGAATATCCATATAATGTAGAAATTATCGTTAATACTAATAGTAGTTTAATTCAAACTAGTATATCAAGTAATGCACGATTAGTTTCATGTTGGAGAGCAGCTGCTCTTAAAGGAACTGCTGCTGGTGAAGGTTTTGTTCATTGTCAACAAGTTCAAATTACTGGGGGTTAATTTCCAATGAAACTCATTAGAGAAGAAATTGAATCTGTTAAGTTTATCACCGAGAAATTAAAGTCTGGTAAGCAGAATCTTTATATCGAAGGTATTTTCCTTCAAGGAAACATTACGAACAGAAATGGTCGTATGTATCCTATTGAGACTTTACGTAAAGAAGTTGGACGTTATAACGAGTCCAATGTTCAATCTGGTAGAGCACTTGGAGAATTGGGTCATCCCGATAGTCCAACTGTGAATCTTGATAGGGTTTCGCATAAAATCGTCTCTTTAAAAGAGCACGGTTCTAATTTCATTGGTAGAGCGAAAATTCTCGACACACCAATGGGTTCAATTGCATCTTCACTTATTAAGGAAGGTGTTAAACTGGGCGTTTCTTCTCGTGGCATTGGTTCATTGAAACCAACCAAAGAAGGATTTAATGTTGTTGGTGATGACTTCATGTTGGCAACTGCTGCTGATATCGTTGCAGATCCATCAGCACCTGATGCTTTCGTTGAAGGTATCATGGAAGGTAAGGAGTGGGTATGGGAAGGAAACACTTTCCGTGAGCAACTTGCTTCTCAAACTAAGAAAAAAATTGACACTCTGGTAGAGCAAAAAGCACTCGAAGAGCATAAATTAAATTTGTTTAATGAGTTTATTAACTCATTGTAAACATCAACTTTATAAATAAATATAGATTTTAACTACAGATCAATTCGGAGTATTAACAAATGTCTAGTGACAAACAATTACAGGAAATGGAAGTAGGCACTGTGCAATCCAAAACTGCCGTTAATGCAAACGCAGCAGCAGGAGACGAAGCACTTCCAAAAGCAGGTAGCAATGCATCTGGTGTCTCAACACCTGGCAATCAAGCACAGGTAGAGGATCTAGGTGGACCTACACCTGATAATTACAGTCCTACTAACGATTCCGCTAAGTTGAAACCAGCAGGTGGATCACTTAAGCAAGTTAGAGACATTGTTAATAAAGGAGCTGCGAAAGCAGAAGCACCTGGTAAAAGTGCAACTCCTGTTAAGATACCTGAGGATGCCGAAGTTACCGATGAGGTAATCGAAGAAGATCAGGTAACTACTGATGAAGTAGTATCCGAAGAGGAAGTAGTTGAAGAAGTAGCAACTGATGAAGTTGTTGCAGAAGCACCTGATTACGAAGAGATCAGCATCGAAGAAGATGTTAAAGCTCTTGTAGAAGGTGAAGAACTTTCCGAAGAGTTTAAAGAAAAAGCAAAGACTATCCTAGAAGCCGCTGTTAAAGGTAAGGTTGTACAAATCAAGGAAGTTCTTACTGCTGAGTACGATCAAAGACTCTTGGAGGAAGTTGAGGAAATCAAAGGCGCACTTAATGAGCGTGTTGATTCCTATCTTGAGTATGTTGCTGACGAATGGTTCACTGAGAACCAACTCGCAGTAGAAACTGGTCTTAAAGAAGAACTCACAGAGTCCTTTATGACTGGTCTAAAAGGTCTTTTTGAAGAACATTATGTATCAATCCCTGAAGAAAAATATGATGTACTTGAGAGTATGGTAGAAAAACTAGATGATATGGAAAC
>VTLG01000547.1_pt1 | contig 55732 bp, 70 predicted proteins | sample 4694571 | NCBI WGS metagenome assembly VTLG01 (sample SAMN12604809, study PRJNA352737) | marine metagenome | biome: ENVO:00000447; feature: ENVO:00000209|ENVO:00000569|ENVO:01000036; material: ENVO:00002151; isolation source: viral sequences binned using virsorter ... | reverse complement strand
AATTCTTTACCAGCTTTTGCTTGTTGGTTACGATATGTTTGTTGTCTTTGTAAAAGTTTTTTTCTTTTCTCAAGGTCTGATAAAGTAGATTGTATTTCTTCAGCAGTTTCAGTTTTAACTTCTACCTCTTTTACATCATCACCTTCTACTTTTGGTTCAGTTTCTAATATATCTTGTTCAGCTTTTGTTTTTGGTGTTGCTTCTTCTGGTTTACCAATAACAAGATTGTCCTCAGCATCTATCCTAGCTTGGATATCATTTAACTGAAGAAGCTTATCAATCAGTCCCTGTTCATTACCGTCTTTGTAATCTCTTAAGAATGCACCAACTAATTTTCTTTTTTGTAATGAAGCTGCTTCATTCTCTTTAATTTTAGTTTGAGTTTGTTGTATTTCAGCAGGATCTTTTTTACTAGGCAGTTCATCTCTTAATTTCTGTGTCTGAATATCTAGTGCGTCTGCTTCTTCAATAGCATTTCTAGTTACATATATATTGTCTAATACCTTACGAAGTTTTTTTGCTTCGTTTATTACTTGAGGGCTTACATCAGGAAACTCTGCTGCAGAGAAAACTTCATCATCAGTTCTTCCGCCTTTGTTACCTGACATAAGATTATCAAACTTAGTTCTGTCAGAAGCTTCAAACTCATCAAGCAAGCCTTTATAAATTCTTTCTAATTGTGGTCGTACATTTTGGTCAATTAAATTTTGTATAACTGTTTTGTTTTCTGGAGTTGGATTCGTTTCAAAATTTTCTACAGCTTCAGTAAAGTTTGCTTCTTCTTGTGCTTTCAAAGCATTTTGAACTTCTTTATCTTTTTCTACAAAACTTTGTTTAAAATCATATTTACCATCTGCAGTTCTAGTTAGGTTCCTTCTAAATAAGGCTCCACCTGCAGCACCAAATAATCCACCCAATGCTCCACCAGCTACACCCCCTACAGTAGCTGCAAATGCACCTTCTTTAAAACTATACTCATCTCTTTCACCAATACCTATATCTCTAAATTGTTCAGCAGCGTTATATCCAGCTTCAATACCACCACCTAGTACAGCCTCAACTTTTGCACCTGACTTACCACCTTCTTTGATTGCACCTACTAATAAATTTTTACCTGTTTGTTTTGCTGCGATTGCACCACCTTTGGCAGCCATTCCACCAACACCCATACCAATTAAGTTTACTGGGTCAAATACAGCTTTTCCTACATTGGCAGCCAATCCAGCAGCACCTGTTCCACCATCTTCATAAAAATTTGGTAGAGCATCGTAGACACGCTGTAATCTTGATAGCCTTGCTTTTTGAGCATCGGTTGCACTACCAACCGTTGTGTACCAAGCTTCTTTACCCATACTGGTAAAGTTCATAGCTTTCCAACCACGGTCACTATAAAACTCTTCAATTGCTTCTTGGGGACTAGAGAATGTTATACCATCTCTTTCTTGAAAGAAATCATATACATCTTGAATAAATTCTGGATTTTGTAAAAGCCTTAGTGCATCTGTTTTTGACAGATCACCTTTTGCATATTTTAAAGCACCCGTGTCTGGTCCAGTTGGATCTAGCGATAGTTCTCCATAACCTCTAGATTTAATAAGACCTGTAAGATTTTTGTTTGCTACTTCAGGTGCATCACTACCAAATCCTAGATCATCACGAACTTCGGTTGGGTTATTTTCATTTAATATTTCATCTGACATAATTTCGGTACTCCAGTTTCCGATTTATTTATATTATTCTATAACGAGTAGTTCGTCATCCTACTTAGCCATAAGCAATTCCTTAATACCTGTTCTATCATCGTTTGCGAATGCCATACCCGCGTTTAGATATTGTTTTATAAATAGTTCTAGTTGAACTTTTGTAGCCTGAGAGTTAATAACTTTTTGTTTATTATTTAATACGAAAGCATCTGGTTCGTGCATTTTTCTTATAAACTCTCTTATATTACTAGGACCACCAAAGCCACCCATTGTTAGCCCGTTGTTTGAAGCTACGGTTGCCATATTATATCCTGGGCTTACACCTTTGTCGTATATGTTGTAGTTATAAAGTATTCCGTTAGCCATAGCATTTATTATTTCATTTTGTTTAGTTTTTGGTATTTCATTAAATGTTTCAAATTGTCCTAAATTGTGAGTTTTGTAAGTCATTTTGAATATATCAAAGAAAGGTGTATTACCTAAGTTTGGTCCTGGAGTTCCACTACTAAACAACTTAGCAACTCCGTTTTCAGTATAGATATTATTAATTACAATTTGATCAGATTTTTTATCAGTCAATAAGAAAGAAGTGCTTCCTTGACCAGCAGGTGACATATCTCCTATTGTAGTTTTATAAGTATACGCTTTGTTACCGTGAATAGAATTGAGGTGTTGAGCTTGAGCTTTTATATCTCCTTTGAAACTTAGGTTGTTAACAGAAGAAACATTATCGCTGTTGAATATAGCATTGTTTTCACCAGTAGGTACAATATCATTTATTTCTTTGAGTCCTTTTTCGCTAGTCAACTGTTCTATCTTACCTAATAAGTATTCTCTGTACTCTTTTACATTTGTAACTTTTACATCACCAAAAGTATGTTCTATTGCCAAGCCTGTATTATTTGAATCATCAAAAGCTCCTAGGTTATATCCAGTTAAATCTCTTGATATATCTTTTTTAATCATCAATAACTTATCTTTATATTCATTTATAAGCCTTGCTACATTAGGATCATTCCAAATAACTTGCGTTTCACCATTAGCAAACTTAATTTCTGTTTTAGCTGACTTAGGTAATTTAGTTATTAGTTCTGTAATTCGTGATTCTAGCTTTTCAATCTCTTTATTATATTCAATTCCATATGCTTTTATAGAAGTTCCAGGTGGCACTCCATCTGTAAACAAATTAGTGTATTGTTGTTTTGCAGTAGCTCTTGCATCTGAATAATTTTGAAGATTAAGTTTACTTGCAATCTCTTCTGCTAATACCAACGCATCTTCTGGTCTTTCATTTACTCTATCTTTTACAGCATCAAGTTCTGCGTGTAGATTATTCATAACCTCTAAAGGAAGATAATATTTAGATTGTAGTGCACCTATTATGTTTTTTGTTGGACCATTTAAGTATGGATTATCCTTTTCTTCACCGAAAGCAGTAAAGAACATCATAATGTTTTCTTTTGATTTATCTTGAGTTATGTTTGCTTCTCCATATGCAGTAGCGGCTGCTGCTCCTTTTTGTTTATTATATTCATAGGTTTGTTGATAGTTTAGATTTAGCCAAGCATTATAGTTGTTGTATCCAATGATATCTCCTAATTTTTTATTTAAAACTAATTGACCTTTATAATCACCTTCACCTTCAACAAATAAAGTCTTTTCATCAAAGCCTAATTTTCTTGCTGCTTCTCTATACGCTTGCTCCCACAAAGTACGAGTAAGCTTCATATTTCCATTTTTATTAGCTTCGTGGAACTTTTTCCAAGTGTCCGTTTCTTTCATAGCATCGTGGAAAGTTGTAGCAACCTTGCCATTGTATACTGATTTTTGATTTGTAAAGTGAGCTTCTATTCTTGTTTTAGTATCTTTAACAAGCTCTGGAGTTATTGATCTTAGGTCTATACCAGAAGCCAACAATATGTTCTCTACAAACTTGTCTTTACCTTTTTCATCTCTTTGGACATAATTTATATATTGCTCTGTACTTACTCCTTTAAGGAATAGTTCACCTAATGTTTTTGAAACTCCTGCAGAAACTTTATTTGCATTTGAAGTTTTTAATTTAGCTTTTAAACCTTCAACCAACCATTTAGGTTGACCAGAAAAATTCATATCTATTTGTTGTTCTGTTTGATTAGTAGAGGCAAAGTTTTCCTCATTAAAAATATTATCTATTTCTTCTTTTCTTTTTCTTTGTTGTGCTTTATTCCATTTACTCCTATCATCCCAACCCATATCAGAAAACATCTTGGTATTAGTTTCTCTATTAGGACCTAGAAAGCCTTTTTCACTTATCATACTTTCTTTCCATTCCTCAAATGTACCATTAACACTTACGGAATCATCAAAAGCTTTGTTTCTAGTTTCTATCTGTTCTATGTTTTTTGTAGCTTGTGCTAATTGATCATCAAATACACCTTGGTTGTGAGCCTTGTGCATTGACTCTATCATCTGGTCACTAGCTAAAGATTGACTATAAAGAAAGTTACCACCAGTTATTTCGTGCCTTTGTTTTTCTAAATCAGTAATAGATAACGGACGCCCAGCTTTTCTTTCTTGATCCATAAAAGCTTGAAAAGCATCTCTATTCTTTTTTCGTTTGTCTATATTTCTTTGCTCTGCATCTCGCAGATTTTGTGATAGACCGAATCCAAAACTAAGTGCCATAATTAAACCTCCGCACCAATTAGATTACCTGCAGAATCATAATACAAAGGTTGTCCTAAATAATTGGTTTGTGGTTGATTGTTTATAGTTCCACTACCCACGATAGTACTATCTGGGTTTTTGTTAGTATTAAAGTTACCAGTAATTCCTTTTGCAAGATCATCTAAACTATTAGAAAATGATTTATTACTTGCTGTTGCAGACTTCATAGCCGTGTCAAACATATTACTCAATCCTGTTTGGCTTCCGCCATAGTTGGTTTGTGCTGTGCTATATAATTGTTTTTCCATACCAAATTGTGCCTCATAAGGATCTGTAAATTGTTTTGTAAATGCTGCTCTAGATGCTTGGTCTAGATTCATTCTTTCACTAGCAAATTTAAGTGCGTTTACTTTTGCTTGTATGTCAGCTTTCTGTAGTTCAGGTGCATACTTGGCAATTACATCAGCTTGAACCTTAGCATCTAATGTATCAGAATCAGCACCACCTAACCTTGCTAGGTTATTTGCTTTTGCTTTACTTGCAGTAAGTTCTGCTAGTTTGAATATGTCAGTCCTATAAGCATTGGATAAATCAAACATATCACGCATAATATCTTCTTTACTTGGTGTGTATGGTACACCTAGATATTCATTAACTTGTTTAATTGATTCGGCTAAATTAGATGATTGAACTAAAAGCCTATCTCTTAATGCTCTTTGTTCTGCATCTCTTCGTAAAGCAAGATTTTGTTTGAATTGTAAGTCTTGACCTTGTTGTCTATAGATAGCTTCAAGCTGTGCACGATCTTGTGACTGAGCTAAGTAATCACTACTCGCATCAAAACCACTGCCTAAAATATTAGCAGTCAATGGGTCCATACCCATCTTGGTTCCTATTGCACTAAATACACTTCCAAAGCTCATCTGTTATCCCTCCTAAGCAATAATAATTCCGTTCCCAAATCCAGTTCTCCTGTTCACCAAGTTAGAAGATATTGGACCTCGTGCCACAAACGGTGCGTTCGGGTCATTTGGAACGAAAGAGATAACCTGTTCTTTCCTCTCTGTTGTTGGAACAATATAGTTCACATCTGGTGCCACACTTTCTGTTGGAGTAACTGGTGGTACATTAGGGTCTGTTTGTAAATCTGGATTACCTGTTGGTGTTGGTAATGTACCTTGTTCTGGAGTATATGTTGGTCCAAGCGTTGTTGCTAGTTGACCTTCTCCAGATAATAAAGCTCGTCTACCAAAACTTGTTTCACCTGTTCCAACTTCACCACCAAATGTTTCTTCACCTGTCATCTGTGTTGGTACTTGACCTGACTCTGGTAATGTTCCTTCACCTGTTGCGAGAGAGTCCCTTCTCTCCATAGACGGATCTGTCCCTGGTGCCGTTACATTAGTTCCTACAAATGATCTATAGACAGGTCTATCTGGTTTCTTACCACCAGGATATAAAAGATCCCCAGACTTGCCCATAGCTGAATATTTTTTTGCTTCTTCTGGATTTGCAATAATTGCTTGTAGACGAGTTCCAGCAGTTAATGGGTTAAGACCCATAGTCTTGCCATATTCTGATTCATTTACTACTTGTTTATTTCCTAGCAAGTCAGTGTATTCAACTTGGTTTATTACCTGTTGACCACCGCCGCCGCCTCCGCCGCCGCACATATTATTTGCCCTCCATAATTAATTTGTTCATATTAAAACCTTGTGTAAACTCCTTTACCGAAACCTTGTCGTCTTTTTTGGTCGTCACGATCGTCAAAGCCTCCGAAGTTAATGTCATTTTTTGTAGTTCCTATTATGTTATTTGTACCTATTGTACCTATATCTTTAGATTTTGTAGTCCCTGTGTTAGTGTTTGTAGGCTTATCATCAAAAAATTGTCCTACGAATTGTTGAGAGAACCTTGGGCTTTCTTGCATAGCTTTTGCCATACCCACTTCTCTAGCTCTAGATGCACCATATGCTAAATCTGCAGTTAGGGCAGCTTTACCTAATACATTCTGCATAGCTGTCGCACCCGCTTTGGAACCACCTATAGGACCAGTAAGTATATTTAATGCTGTTTCTTGGGGAGTAGTGCCAAATTTATTATCTGGAGATAGAAAATTTATAACACCTCTGGCTACATCTACACCCATACCAAGCATTGGGTTAGCCATATAAGTAGCAGTTCTAAATCCTTGTTCTACTACAGCTCTACCTAATTTATTATCATCTGGTCTAGGAGTTGTACCACTATTACGGAATGTTTCATCACGATCATCAGGTGCATAGTTTAGATTAGTAGTTCCTTTAACTATATTTGTTCCAGGATAGTTTTTAGGAGCTGATGTAGGATTACCAATTGGGTCAAGTCTTTCTTGTCTAATATCCCCAGGTTTATAACCTGTCATAGGATTATCATTTGGCTTGAAGTTGGCTACAGGAGCTACAACTTTTTCTATGTTATCATCTTTGCTGCCTGATCCGCCACCGCCACACATTATACTATTCCTTTTTTATAAATCGCTCCTTGTTTTGTATATCCCATTCTGGTCATTACTTTATCATATTGCTCGTTAGGAGCACCAGCATATGTCACAGAGTAATTCACTTCTTTGCATCCTTTTTCTTTCGCCCACTTTTCAAAGTCTTTGAGTAACTTGAAACCTGCCAATTGACTACTTTGATCAGTGAAGAGTAACTCTTCTTGAGCCAAGAGATCACTGCCCCATAGATAGTTTGTAATGTATCCAAGAAGGTATGCCATAGGCTTATCGCCTTTGTAATATACTCTGAAGTACTTATTTGGATTTCCACAAAACCTGCTTGCATATCCTCGTACAATGTTTTCATCGTAGTGAGTATCTTTGTATATACTCGTTCCGTGCATTTCTTTAGCAAGTGGTAGTAGTGTTTCAATATCTTCATATGTGCCTTCCTTTATCATATTAGTAATACGCTATTCCAAAGCCACCACGACCGCCGAGAGAAAACCCTCTGTCTGCTTTGTAAACTGCATTACCAAATGTTCCAAACCTTTCTTCTCTAGGTTCTCCACTTCTATCAGTGAACCTACGCAGATAATCTATACCAGCTAATTCTTGTGGTCTAGTTAGATTACCATATATGTTCTTACCAGTTGCCATAGCTGGTCCTAAATTACTTCCTAAATATTGTGCTGCACCTTGTGCACCTAATCCTAAATTAAGTGTAGACCCAGGTAATTGTATTCTTGGTACATTCATACCAGATGTATTTTCAAAATAACTTGGAATCTTAGGTGGATCCATAACCGTTCCTAACATAGTTCCTAAGCTACCACCCAAAGAACCGCCAGCCACTGCACCTAAGTTAGCACCTGCTATTGTTGAACCAACCATAGGTATTTTGTTTACAAGATTCGCTGCGTTAACTGCAAAACCGCTAGTGTTACCTGCAGCTGTTTGAATTAATGATTGATTTGTTATGTTAGCAATTGGTGCAATATTTGATCCTGCTGGAATAGTATACATACTAGGTGGACCAAACTGACCTGCTGGCATTGGAACAGCTTTTCCTACTGCTCCTAAATTAACTACATTACCTCCACTACTAACCTGCATAGTTGCAGGGAATTGAGTACTTGCTGGAACATCTTTTGGTATAGTCGTTGTTCCCATAAGTTTACCACCAATATAAGAACCTGCTGCAGTTCCTGCTGCGTTCATTAATGCTTGTCCCCAAGTACCTCCAGCACCTTTTGTGGCTAAACCAGATCCAACGGCAGCACCTATCGTAGACGCAGTACCAGCAGATAAAGCAGGTAACAAGGCTGGTGCAGCCATAGCCGCAGCTGCTGTTACAGCAATTCTACCTATTGGGCTTTTTACAATTTTTTTGAATACTCTTGATATACCTCTAAAGATTTTACCAAAGAAAAAGTGTTGAGGGCTATTAGGATTCATTGGGTCGTAATTACCCATCTCTGATCCTGCAAACATAGCCATTGGATTACCACCTTCTTTGATGGTCTTTAACATTAGCTGTGCAAGTAATGCTTGTCCTTCTTTATCTTCAAATATTTTAGGATGTACTACAAACTCGCCTGGTTCTAACTTTGCATCAATAGTATCTTTGCTAGCCATTTGATCAAACTCTTGTTTTGCAACAAAGTCTTTTTGATCAAATCCTCCTAAGTTATCTACATAATCTTTAAATGCCATAATATCACCTTATACAGATAGTGTAGCTGCTGCTATACCAACCTCCAAACTATTTGCTCCAGAAGTATTTGTTACTACTAACTCTAATCGTCTACCTGTTGTTGTTCCATCAATCTCAATTGTTGTCGGCATATTGACAGAAGCTCTGGTAGTAGAGGAAGAGAATGTACTTCCAATTGTTGAACCGTCTACAGATAATTGAATAGTACAAGTACCTGCTGCGAGCTTATGGGTGATACCATCTAATCTTAATTTCTGTTTCCATATATTAGAAACAAAGTATGTTTTGTTAGTTACAGTTACAGAAGCATCTTCCCATACATTAAAAAATGAAATAGTAGATGTAGCAAAGATATCAGGTAATTGGTTAGTAGGTATCTTCGCACTACTATCTAGTGAAGCAACACCATTAACTGCACCTCTATCTGTTTTTGGTAACACTGAAGATAAGTCTAGCGTACCATATTCTAATGCCGTACCAGTTCCATTAACACGAACATATTGTGATGCGTTGGAAGCTAAGAAAGTAGGCAGTGAGCTTTCTGGTGATGTTTCTAACCACTGAGTACCAGTGTAAAACTTTAAGATGTTAGGAACTTGTGATGTATCTAACCATAGATCTCCTGTTACAGCACCTGATGGTGTTGATATACCAGAAGTAATGTTTGCTTTGTTAGCAAGACTTGTAGATAACTGATTTACTTTGTTCTGTGGTATCTCGTTGTTTTGTATATTTAGTTTATTGTAATTAATAAATCCTTGTTCGTTTGTATATTCATCTTCAAACATCAAACCAGCAATTGTTTTTTGTGCTTGGTTTTCAACCGTAATAATTACAACCCTATCATTCTGAGCTAATGAACTTGTAAATGTTATTGTTGCTGTTTGTGGTGAGTTAATATAGTCAGCACCACCACCTGGTTCCTGTAAGATACCATTTTTCCATACCAACAAAGTTTCGTCACTAGAGTGAACAAATGCTACAGAGTTAGTGGATGTACTAACTAATGTGTCTTGTCTACGGAAGTTAGTTACTGATTGAGAACGCACGCTGTAGATTGTGTATTTATCTGCTAACGCAGTTCCTGTTGCAGTTGATATCGTAATGGTATTTGCAGCAGTGTTTGTTGTGTATTCAGCTGCAGATCCAGTTGTGGCTAGACCAAGTAAAACTCCGTTTTTATAAATTACTATGTCCTCTGTGTTCTGATCAAATGTGTATGGAATCACATTGGCATTACTAGCAATAGGAGCAAGAGCAGAAGTAGCAGTAGCTTGAGTACCATTGGCAGGTGGAGTAATGGTTACTGAAGGGGCTACGGTATATCCACCTCCTTGTGCAGTTGAAGCTATGTTAACTGCAGTTACAACTCCAGCAGTAAGGACAGCAGTGGCAGTTGGTGCTGATCCGTTGATAGAGTCTTGAGGTGTAGTGAAAGAAACAGTAGGGACAGAAGTATATCCAGACCCACCACTCGTTACGGTGACTGTCTGTACTCCTGTTGTAATTAATTTATCTTGTCTATTGAAAAAGAAAGGACCTTCAACGGTTCCAACATTTGCTCCAGATGGACCTCTTAATGAAGAGATTGTAATTAGATCTTGCCAACCATCGTCTGCTCCAGGATATGTACCAACCCTATATTGTAGACCATTAACTGTGTCTACTCTCATTTCAATAGGACCTTGGAATGTTCCTGATTCGTTAAACAGAACCGATAATAGTTCAGCGATTGTTTTATCACCAAACTCTGCTGTGTTTAGATATCTGATGATGTTCTCAAAATCAGTATGTATATTACCTGATGATACATAGTTTTGAGGATGTTGTTGTCTAAGTCTTGCCATAATTTATCCCTGCCTTACTGTAACGGCAAAGCCTATAACTTTTAATAGTCCTTTACCTTTTGTTTTTAATCTAAATTGAACACCTCTATAACGATGTTCAAATTTCCTTTCATATTGTCTACTTAACGGCACATCTGGGAATTTGTCGTCCGCTCCGTCCTCTTCTATAAGAAAAACCATAGAACTCAAATACCTACCTCGCTCATCAAAAGCTTCTACCGTTATCTCTCCTTTACCAGTTGCTTGTAATATAAAAGAATAGCTTTCTTTTACATCATTTATAGCACCTTGCCAAAGTATAGGAGTTAGTACCGTCATCTCTGGACTGAAGTCTGTTATATCTTCAATCCTAGCTCTTTCCCAAATACCACCAGGAGTACCAAAAACTGTTGTTCCTCCTAGCTGTCTACCATTCATAGCATTTAAAAATGTACCCGTTGACCATTTACTTTCACCACCAGACATAGGGTTTAGAGTCAATGTTAATCTAGTACAAAGAAGATCAGATATAGGGAAGAATATATGATATTGACCTTCATCTTGGTCAAACATAGCACTAATGTTTTCAGGATTAGCAACTTGCTTAACTAAACCTCTATAAGTTAAGTCAATTTTATTTGACATTGGTATAGAGAATATAGTTACGCCGTTTGTATCTGATCTTCTTAACGAGTGTACCCCATCTCTAGAACAGAACATAAGGTCTGAACCAGCTGGTACAATTGTATTATGACTTAAAGTTCCTACTTTAACATTGGCTTTATCATCTATTTGCCATTGTGTGAAATCTGGGTGCAGTGCATATACAACAACTTGGTCGTTTGTAAATACTGCTAATCTGTTATTTTCAAAAACACCTAAACCTTTTATTTCATCTGCAGTACCAATGATGTTAGCAACATCTATATCTGCAGCTTTAGTTACTGCTGTTGCTGCTGGATCTTCATCATCTGGAAAAACATTGAATTCATCAACACGACTTATATCTATTGTTGTTCTTTTATCTGGTGCTCCTGCTATTGCTAACCTTCTTTGAATAGCAACTCCAAATGCTGGTCTTGGATCTGAACTGGCTTCAATCTTTCTAAATTTTAAACCATCATATCTATACATATTGTTATCTCTATTAAAGAAGATAACATTGTTATTGAATAGTGTGGATGTTGTTATGTTATTTTTGGGATATACTTCTTCTGCTATATGGTCTTGATCTGATTTTAAAGATATACCACCACCATCTTTTTGTGCCCATACAAGTCTGTTACGACCATAAAAGTTTAAGTGTTTAATTAATCTATCCCCAGATGTCCTTTGACTGGCACCTGCATCCCTAACAATAGATCCCCTCCAATCAGCAAAACCATTATCTATGGTTATCAAATGCTGTTTTTGACCTGTATCTAAAGCGGCTTTATCTCGGGACGCATCAACACCTTGAAAATCTTCATAAGGATAAACCTTTACCTTTACACCAGATGGTGCATAAGCTGTTGACATCTACTTTCTCCCAGCATCGTATGCTCTATTACTACATAGATTATCAGAACCTCTGTCGTGTGGGCTGATTTCTATCTTAGAATTACCATACTTTCTATTATATAAAACTCTGTTCATAGTCCTAAAGTACATAGGACCATATGCTTCTACCTTATTAGATTGTTGTTGAACTGCATAGTTATAAAGTAATCCTGCAACCATAATTTGATCTGGTACATTCCTATGTTCTGTAGGATGTGTATAGTAATCTACCTCTAAATTATCAAAGTATGGATGTGATCTTAGATCTTCTAATACTAAATTAGCGAATTCAATAAACATCATAATGACTTCGCCGTCTACAGTTCCAGGGTGCATATCTCCATACCTACGCAAAGCTTGCATAGCTAATGTTTGTAATGAAGAATATGGTTCACCTAGATGTGGATTAGATGCTGAATATCTATTCCTATCGTTTACATTTTCATCTAAGTATTTAAGTTGTGCGTTGGTTGCTAATCTATCTTTTTCTTTATTAATGTTTGTTCTTAGATCAACACCACCTGGTCTTACATTACCATTTTCATCTCTATTAGTTGGTTCTTCCGTTGGTTTAGGAAGGTCTACATAGTCTGATTTAGAAACATTCTGATTACTGCTAGTAGTACCAGCTGTGTTTGTAGACGATGTAGAACTATACCCCGAAGATGAAGAACCTGAGCTGTAAGAAGCCATTACTCATCTCCCTTGATAATCCTTCTATGCTTGAAGAATATGTGTTGTTCAAACCTATCTGCTTTGTCTGCAGGTATTCTCCATACGAGATGTGTTCTATCTTTATTCCACAACCCCTTATATTTCTCACCTGCCACATTCATATCCCAACTAACCTTTTCTGGATTAGCACTTACATAGTAAGCCCATTGTGAACCCACTTTTTTTTGAGTTACAATTGGATCTTTGACTGCTTCTTTAGCTACTTTATCTTTAGCTTTTTGTGCAGACTTAAACCTTTTTACATCTTTTTCTGTCATATATCCTATCTCCTAAATAAAAAGGGCTAGAGTTATCACTAACCCCAGCCCTTAGTTTACCTTTATATAAGAATTAGTCGTCCTATTACGATAGAGCAGACCAGTTCTTAATTCTGTGGTGTACTTTAGAGTGGGTCATTTCTAATCCACACTCTGACATATACATATGTTTAACACCATCAAAATCGTTATTCTGGATATCTCTTACGAGTTGAGTATCTCTACCCGCCATATAACGATAGTTCAAGTGATTCATATCTAAGATAAGCATCTCTTGCGATAGTGCACTAACCTGACGGAACATAGGGTGCATATATACAAGAAGATCACCAGCAAATGTAGTGTATCTTGTAAATGCTACGCCATATGCGTTGTCAATCTGCACAGGTTGCCATCTGTTTTTACCTAGTTCCATCATATTAGTGATACAACGAGGACCCGCAAAGGCTACCTTTTCGTTTGATCCAAAAGCAAAGATGTCCTCAATTAAGAATTTATCAAACTCTTTCTCAGTCATCTTGTTAGAAGAAGTTGTAGCAGATGCACAGTCAATTACATTTGTAATCATACTGAATAATCCACCAGTAGTTCTTTTTGGATTTGCAGTTGAGCCGTTAGTTTCACCTCTAGTTCCAAAGAAAAAAGCTCTTTCAATGTCACCCATATGTAGTTTTAGGGCTTTTGTAAGTTGCTCTTGTTCTTTGTCGCCAGTTCTTAGGTTTGTGTTCTGTAAAGTTCCACTTACTGAAATCGCAGTCTTAAAGATCTGCGTAAAGTTGTGGTCTACAGTAGCATCAAAACTAACTGCTGTTGGAGATGTGCCACCTTCAATGAAGGACGAGCCTGCGATAATTAGCTCTTGGTCATCTGCGACTGCAGCCGCTGTAGAGTGATATCCTCTTTGAATAGTTACTGTGTTTGCTGAAGTGTTCGCATCCGCAGTAGCAAGAATATTCTCGCCAGTTGCTGGGTTATGCAAAACAGTACCACTGACGATGAAAGCTTCATCAGCTGTGTCATTGTCAAATGTTAAAGTAGTTGCACTATTGTTTAACGCACCATTAACAACGATGGTTCTTGTTGGTAACTCATCTCTGAAATGGTTATATTTAGGGTCGTCTGTAGACTCACTAGAAGTCATAGCCAACAACGCTTGAAGCGGTGCTGTACCATTTGGTTCTAGAAGAGTGAATAACTCCCTATAGTTCGTAGGACGAAAGTCTGATGTAAATTGACCTGTCCCACGAAGTCCTTGTATTGCTGCCATAGTAACCTCCTTATAAGTTTATAGCATTGTTTCGTGTTTCAAATCCGACTTCTTCCCACAAGATAGTGCATTCAGCAGAATTCTGTGTTCCGTTGTCATTTGTAAGCCGTAGCGTACAATTTTAATTTACTAGATAAGTGGTCTGATGATCGTCCTTGTCTAGGCTCTATTTCTCTTTTTTAAGAAATCATCAGCTACTTTTCCAATAAATTCTGCGTTAGGATCAGCAGGAGGTGCTTCTCCAACTGCTCCTGGTGTAGCACCCATAGATCCAGTAAAAGCCTGTCTACGCTTTGCTATACCTGCTAATCGTTCCATTTCTGGAGTATTTAGATTAGCTTTAAAATCTCCGACTACAGTATCAGTTAGTGCAGGGTCTAAAAAATCTTCCATTGTATACCCTCTACCATAAGCAAACTGAAAGAATTGATCCTGTAAATCATCAGCTAATTGATATTTAGCTTGTGCTTTATCAAGATTATTAGCTGCTAATTGCCTCATATTAGTATCACGAGTAGCATTAGCATCCATTACTTGCTTTGTTGCTTGCTGGTTCATACCCTGGGCATTTGCTGATATCTGTTGTAACATTTGTTTGATTTGTGCATTTTCGTTCTGAAGATTCTGCATCATACTAGCTGCCTCTTTATACTTAGGCGGTAGTGTCATAGCATTATCTTCTTCCCATTGTGCCATATCTTTTTCAATCTCACCTAATGGAATACCCTGTGTATCTGGTGTTGGGTCTTTCTGCCCACCCATTGTAGGGTTTTTCATATAAGCTTGAGATGCAGCAGCCAAAAACTGGACAATATCATTTGGATTTGCCTGTACTCCTTCTGCAGCCACTTGAGATTGAATAGCCTTAGCGAAATCTAAAATGGGTTGCATAGGTGCAACTTCTGTTTGGTGCTTATAATTAAGGTCTTTATAACGATTATAAGTATCCTTAATTTGTTTATCCGATAGAGTTCTTTTGTCACCTTCGCCAAACATTACATTAATGAATGACTCTTCTTGTGCCATATCACCTTCTGTCTTAGGAGATACTGCTTCAGCAGCTTGCTCTTGAGCAGTTGGTTTTTCTACTGGATTTTCTTTTACAGCTTGTTGAGAGTTATCTTTCCCTGCAACATTAGGATCGCCTGCAGCTTCCTGTACTTGCTGTATTCCTTCTGCAACTTGGCGATTAACATCTCCCAGCTTTTCTGCTGCAAGATTATCTACCATTTGCTTGTCTTGTTCGTTGATTGGTGTTTGTGCCATAATGTTTATCCTTTCCTAGCCGTAGCGTGGTTATTTGGAAGCCGTAGCGTCCTGGTTTATTTTATCCTCCGCCTCTAATGTCTGCATCATTAGATCATTTTCTAGTTTCACCTCTAGAACCGAAGGCATTTCAATCAGCTTCTTAGATGCCCATAAAGCACCTCTTCGCCAATTTAATTCATCTACTGAAGTCTTAGGATCAGAAGATAAATTGTATGCTGCCGTGAGAATCTCTTCTTTCATTATTTCTTGAAGAAATTTCCAAGCATCATCTTTTTTCAACCTTTTAATAAGGGCGAGTTTCTCTTTTGTTTCTCTTATTTTGCTAGCCATTCGTCTGCAGCTTCTTTTATTCCCTCATTATCAGTGAATTCTTTAATTAGATCATAACCCCAAGTTTTGTATTGTGCAACTTTTTCATCAGTTATCCAAGGAGTCTGTGGACCCATAGCAATATTATTAGCTAATGCTGCTACTTCTTTTAAATCTTTTACTTCTTCAACAACTATTTCTTCTTCTTGATCTGGAAATTTTTTCTTTCCATTAGCATTTACAAAGAAATAGGTATTGTTTTTCATTACATAGCCACCCGACCATTCCCAGTCAAAATCAACTTGCCATTTGTGGTTATCTTCAAATGACATTTTATAGAGAGTTAATTTTTTATCTTTGTTGTTTTCGTAAAACATATTAACCTCCTATTAATGTTTTTCTACGAAGCGTCCAGTGATTATTAGTATCTGACACTCCGTGAGTATAGTTTCCGTTGTAACCAGTACCCCAAATAGTTCCATCCATCATTAAGCACATATATGCACATTCTTGTGTACTTGATTGTCCATATCCTGCATTACAAATGTCCCTAACTTTACCTTGATAACCCCAAGGCATTGGGATTGGGTTCCAAGAACTATGAACTAGCCCAGTAGCAACACCATATAAGTTTTTAGAAGGATAACTTGCACCACAAGCATATATGGTTCCGTTAACTTTATTTTTCCAATCTTCTTCGTTATCGTGTGCGATTAACCAAGGAGTTTGATAGTAGTAAGATGTACTTGTTATTGAGAAAGAGTCTATAACTTTTGACACCCATTTAACTGAACTATTTTTAACTGGTACATTTTGTGATCCAGAAGTTGTTCCAGTTCCTGTAGCTCCATTAGTATTTGGACCCCACATATAGAAGTCGCCGTTATCTGTTGTTGCGTAACAAGAGCCTTGATTAAAGTGACAAGAGAAAACATCTAAAACTTTTAGTCCAGCAGTAGCAGTATTAAATGTACTTACTAGAGTCATTGATGTTTTGTTACCAGAAGCATTGTTATCTCCTGCTTGTCCAGTGTTGTTATAACCACCATAGTACAAAGCACCATCTTCGTTAATTAGATGAATACCTCCAGCAGATCCAGCTCCAGATGCGTGCATCTTAGCAATCTTTTTACCTGATCCTGCTTCTAATACATTTGGTGATCCCATTCCTACATTGTTTGTAGTTCCGTTAGCACACTGGTTGTTTCCGTTATAACCCCAAGCATATGCTTTATATCCGTCTGCTGCATCTGTTAATGCGTAACAAGTAGGATATCCTGCATCTATAACTTGAATTGCAGTTACATTTTTACCTGATAGACCAGTTATTTCTACTGGTATAGTTTTGTTACTTGTATTTGAACTATCTAATTGGTTATGTCCGTTGTATCCCCAACCCCAAACTTTTCCATTTTCGTCTAGAGCCAACATAGTAATATTGTTACTTCCATATCCTGGTCCTGCTATATATCTAATTTTACCAGCAGCTCCTGGGAATTGAACTGGTACACATCTGTATTCAGTTGATGTGTGTCCAACACCACATTGACCTACATTGTTATAGCCACCTGCCCATACCTTACCAGTATCTGTAACGAAGTATGTAGAGTCGTATGTTCTTAATGTTTGTATGCAATTACCATTCTGCGTATTTTTATTAAAGTTGTCATAACCTTTGGACTGATCTCTATAGTGTCCTGGCATATTAATAACTTTATTTGCGTTAGTTGGGTCCATTTGTGAATAGTTGGTAGAAGAACCCCAGATTACTGGACTCTTCCAAGAACCATCTGCAAACACAGCTACACAACTACTACCTCGGTAAGTACCACCTTGAGGGTGAGGGTCATTCATAAGAAAGACACCTTTGTTTGCGTGTAAAGGAAAGTTTGCACTATCTGTTATTTCACTAACAAGAGAAAAGTCGTTTCTTGTTTTTCCGTTGTTTTCAGTTCCAGGATATCCTGGTGCATCTGGATCTGCAACTCTACAAGTCACATCGTTTTGTAAACGATAAGCTCGTCCTGCCATACTACCAACCATACCCCATTTAGGTATGTTGCTATTTCCATCAACAGTAAGAGCAGTGCCGTGTGATCCAAGAGGAAGCCTCGCCTCTCCAGTGGCAGTAGTAACATCAAATTGTGTATCTCCACCCATACCAGAATGTGTTCCGCAATATGGATAGATTGAAATTGCAGTTACATTAGATGGAACCGCAATAGTTACCACAGCACTGCTTTGTCCTTGTGTACCTGTGTAGGTAATATCGTTAGTACTGTCAGTGGGTGCGAAGTCTAAAAGTTCTGTTCCTGATGCGTGTGTACCATTTTTTGTAGCAGAAAATCTTAGTGGATGGTTTGCAACTGTAGTATCAGATACATCAAACACATAAGTTTTTCCTGGGTACAATTTCATATTACCATCAAAGTGGTAATTATCATCGTTAGGAAATTTAAATTGAAATCTGTTTGATCCGCCGTATGAAGCTACTTTAACTCCAACATTAAATGTTGTTCCTGATGGTGCACCTTGTCGGTAAATCATATCACCACCAGTAGTAGTAACTGTTGTTAGTGCAGATGTGATTTCTTCTACATCTACAACAAACTGAACTTTGTTTGTTCCGCTTGCAACATAATCACCATACACCCAACCAGTTTTTCCTGGAAGTATTTTAGCTTTGTTAGCGTTGTTAGTTTCACCAGAATATTGGACGAAAACATTCTTGGTAGTTTCGTTTTTAATTACGACAGTAAAGGCTCTATTAGGAACAACCACAGTAAGTTCACTTTGGCTAGGAGTGGAAGCCTGAGTTAACTTAATAAGTGGTTTTGAAATGTCGTCTACGCCTAGTGTCCATACACCATTCGTTGATGCTGAATAATCAAAAACTTTTGCTGGTTCGTTTGCTTCATCAAATAATTGAAGTAGTGCGTCTGCACCTGTTAATGCTTCTACCGATTTTGCTAGGTAGACCATATCGTTGGCATTAGATCCTGCGATCGTGCCTGTGCTAGTATTAGCTATATCTTTTGAACGCGATTTTATAGCTTCTACTAATTCTTTTAATGTGTTCATCGCCATATTATGTCACTCCTTATATATATTATACTACACCTAATTGTAATAAAACTTCGTCCTCTAGTCGTTTTAAACGAGGTGCAGTGTTTGCATTAAAGCTTTGTATTTCTGACAAAACTTGTGCCCCATCAAATACCACATTAAACTTGGTTGTGTCTACCTGTGCACCAGTAGAAGTATGGGCTGTATGACAGACAAAATACTTAGTTCCGTCCTCAACCATATCTAATCTGGAGTATGCTGTACTAGCTTGGTGTGCCCCTCTTTGCCTGAAAATAGTGGCATTTAGGTCTGACCAACCAGCATTTGCATTGGTATATGTACCAAATCTTGATTGTAGTGTGTTGTTGGAATCGTTAGGTTTTAGCCTAAATTGGATAGCCGTAGAAATTACAGCACCTGTAGTATTGTCAAATAGAGTTCCTAATACATTAGGAAGGGTCTTTACATTACTACCAGTCCCTAATTCACAAGCTTCTAAATATGTATCTAAATTATGAACACCTGTTTTTTCGGACCTAAATTGTATCTGTTCCGACTTGGGGGTTGTAGGTACTGTTGTCATTCTATGTTGTTCTCCTCAAGAAAGTTTATTATTTTTGCTCTAGTCAGGGTAAATTTATCATCTTCCTTGTATCTTGCTTCAAGTTTATCAATTCTCTTTGTATTGTCGTCCACCTTGGGTTGATTATTACAAACCATATTTTTAGCATTAGCTTTTGAATATAAATCAATTAATTCAAGTTTTATATTATCTCTTAATAAATTAACTTGTTCTTTAATAGCTAGGTCAATGTATTTTTTATCTAATTGACTTAGACCTGTATTTTTTTCTACTTCTTCTTTTTTCATATTAATTACCTTGTTGCGGTTCTAAATTACCTGCATCTATATTTCTTAACAATTCTTCAACAGGCATAGTTTGTTGTTGTTGCCCTTGTTGTGTAGAATTACCTCTTTGTTTCTCCATCATACTCATTTGTTGTGATGGTGTCATACCCATTTGTTTCTCTGCATCAGATATTTTAAATTGATCTAAATCAGAAACTCCCATAGCTCTAATTGCTTCTTCAACAATTTTACCAGATTTATATTCCATATTTAAACCAGTTTGGTTTATCATTTGTAGCATATTCATCCAAGTTTCTGCATTTCTTGTTGGCTCAATTGGTAATGTTCCATCTATAACTAAGTAATCAACATTACCTTGTAATGACTGAACATCAAAGTCTACATAACCATCTTGTGCCTGTGCACTTAATTCACCTGGCATTGATTCTGCATCCATTCTTAATGAGCCTTCAAGGAATAAAGCATCTTGTAAATTTTGTGTCATCATTCTTACCATTGGTCTTACGGTTGTAGCTGACATAATTCTAGCTAACACACCTAATCTTTGAGAACCTAATTGTGTAAGTCTTGCAATCTCTGTTGCAGTTCTAATACCATCTGCTGTTGGTACACCTTGTTGTGCATCAGATGCAGCTGAAACTCTTTGTTTTAAATCTGACATAGCAGCTATGTCATTCCAATGTCCTTTAGTTACATCTGGAACCGTAGCTATAAAAACACCATCACCTGGTTTAGCACCTGGCATAGTTCTTACTACACCCCAAGGATTCCTATCAATTAGGTCGGGTATAGAAACTTGTGTTGGATCTACAAACATTAAATTATTTAATGCTGCTTGAACATTATCAATACGAGAACGCAATAACCAAGTTGATACTTCGTGTAATGGTAATAATAAATCATATAAAGATTGACTAAATGTTTTATGTGTATCTTGAAACAATCCACCTATTACTACTGGGAACTGCTGACCATAAGGATTTAACTGACATCTAATTATAGCTTCTTCATCTACTACTGTGATACACATCCATAGTTGCTCTATAGACGGAACACCTACTTCATAACCTTGTAGACGAACCCACATCTCATCAACAATTCTTGCATTGTCTAATGTAAAGTGATGTCCATTTTCACTACCGATTGGTTCTTCTGGATTTATTGATAATCCTCTACCTTCTTCTTTAAAAAATTTATGTGCATCCCAGGAAGTTTTTCTGCCACCTTTTTTTCGTAGACCTGGGTATTTATTTATCTTTGGATACATACCACTTGATACCAAGGCGTTTGTTGAAACGAAGTCACTAAAAATAATGAACTGCATTCTATCCCATTCACCCCAGTTTACTCTTGGGTCTGGGAAACAACGCCTAGGATCAAAGTTAACAATATGATTGGTATTCTTTTTAGCATCCCAAATAACTTTAGTTGGGGCAAACCCATACCTGATACTGTCAAGTAACATTTGAGCCAGTCTTGCCTCTCCCGCCGTTCTCCTCATATGTTGGTGCAATAATCTTTCTAAGATTAAAGCTGACCTTCTGGACTTCCTGTTCATACCTTCTAGTTGAAACATAGGATTACGCCCAGCTAGTGCTGCCATCATATAAGTTAACACAGTGTCTGCGATGGCTCTGGTGTCGGCAACTACAGCCTTCTCTCTAAACTTAGTAGAGTTTGCAGGAGTCCAAACATCGTGTGCTCTGTCCGCATCACGCCAATGATCGTATCTTCTAGATATCCTTTCAAAGGACATTTTTGAAGCTGCACGAATATAATCAATAAGTTTTGCTTCTTGATCTTCGGTTAAATCATCAGAGATATCTTCATATTGAGATAGCTTCTCCATATGAGGTGCTAAATCTACGATGATATCATTTGGATCATTTGTTTGGTTTCTATAGTTCATAGTTCCTTATATCCTACATATATTATTTTATCGTCCTATAACTCACCCCAACCAGCAAACCTCTTATCTTTTGATTGAGTCAGTTTTTCTTTCCATTCTCTTGGTTGATATTGAGCATCAAGACTTGCATTTAAAGATGTGGACATTTCTATTGGCACATTAAGTGCATTAGTATTAAATCCTGACATTTTACTTAAAACATCTAGACCCAAAGATAGAGCATCTATTTGGTCATCATTCTTACCATTAGGAAAAGATTGTGCTTCTTCCATAAAATCATCTACCCAATTAGCAGTTTTATTTAAAAAGACTCTACCTCCTTCTATCATAGGTGTAACTGCATTTAATCTAGCAACTTTATCTTGTACTACTTTAAATGGTAGCACAGATACACCTGATTGATTTTTTAATTCTTGTATTAGTGATTGACCACTAGCTTTATCCTCAATGTAGAAACCTCTTAATCCTTTACCTCTCCATTTTGTATTAAGTTGTATACAAGCTCTTTTTAGTTCTGGAAAATCCCATTTGTTTCTTATGATATCTATAATATATAAATCACCATTTCTATCTGCACCCATAACCATAAGCACAGAAAAATCTGATTGTTCTGTTTTCTTGAAAGCTGTATCTGCAGCTATTATAATTGATTGATACTCTACATCTTTTGGTTCGTAATATTTCCACCAACCTGACTTAATAAGATTACCACCAACGATGTATGGTGTTTGTTGGTACAATGATGCAAATTCACGAGGATCTAATTTTTTTCTTTTATATAATTCTTCTAATGGGAATCTTTCTTCCCACAAAGCTTCTTCAGCATCTTCTTTATAATATCGTTTCCCAGGAGCGACAGTACTTAACTTACCGCTTGGTATGTATCTTGGGTCGTCAGGAGGTAGGTCTGTTACTGGTTTTTTTTCTCCAGCAATTATCTTAATAGCAGGAAAGTTTATATGTTCCCATTCTCCTGCTTTCCAATCTGGTGTTTCCATAAGTCTACCAGCTACATCATCTGGGTGCCATCTTGTTAATATAACTATCTCTATTGGCTTTGTACCATCTGGTTCTGGTTGCTTACGAGTTGTTAGTGCTGAAATATAATATGACCAGGTTTTATTTCTTTGTGTTATTGAATCTGCTTCTTCTCTAGCTTTTACAGGGTCATCAAGTATTAACAATGTTGATGCACGACCAGTAGTTGATCCACCTATACCTGTTGCAAAGTAAGTGCCATTTAAAGAAGTTCTCCAATCGTCTACCGCTCTACTTTCTTCCGACATTTTAAAGTCTTGGAATGCTTGCGTAATACGCGGTTCGCGTGCCAGATCGCGTACTTGACGCCCAAATGTCTTTGCCAAATCCTGATTGTACGAAGTGGATAAGACATTACGATTTGGTTTACGACCGAGGTAATATACTGGGAAATGTACCGTTGCCAAAAAACTTTTAGCGTGTCTAGGCGGCATCGTGATAAGAAGTTTTGTTTTTCCGAGGGTTCCTTTTTCAAGTGCATCAAGTTTCTCCATTAGTTTATATTGAAAATCAGCAAACTCAAGGTCTGGATTCATCATCCTTACAAAATCTGTAAAACTAGACTGAGCTTTCTTTAGCTGTAAAAGTCGTCTAGCAGCCTCTACTTGACTGACTGTCATTATCCCTACCTCTTTTTCTTTTTTGCAAAAGTTCTTACATTCGTTGGTTTTGGACCCTTATTACCTGCTGCTCTTTTTCTTCTGACTGCGGAAGCTTTTTGTGATGATGACATTGATCTAGCTTTAGATAGTGGGACACACTTTGGATACTTACGACCATCACCTTTTTTTCGCCCACAAGGTTGGTATTTACCATTCTTTTTAGGTGCACCTATGTCTACCCATTTTTCTTTAACCCATTTTCTTAGACTCATTTTGGTTTTGCCTGAGTAGACGGTTTAGTATCTTTTTTTGATATTACAGGTATTTTTTTACCACCACTACAACCACTAACCATTGGCTTATGTTTGCTCATTTCTTTCTCCTTTTAGATTTTTTTAGTTTCTTAAAATCTGCACCAGTAATTTTTTTTCTTGGTGGTGCAACTGCCGCTAATTTCTTTTGTTTACTACTATATTTTTTATATGGCATATTATTTTCTCTTTCTCCTTTTTGATTTTGTTTTAGATTTCTTTTTACCACCTGGTTTTATTTTACCAGAACAAACAGCTGATGCGTACATATTAGCATAAGCCGAAGGGTACACCTTAAATTTTCGCTTTGCTGCTGATTTACCTCTTGCACATAGTTTTGCCATATTTACTCCTACCAAGCCTTACACGACCAGTAACGAGCTTTGGTCTTAGGTCCAGGATTTGAGCAGTTATGTCTTGCTCTAAAGCTCTTACGGCGTGCAGGTATGTTCTTTTTTATTTTCATATTTGGATCCCCGAACCGAACTATCTTAATTTTAGCACCATCAGATACACATACTGCTGATTTTTTCTTACCACCTGGTGTACGAAATGGTTTATTTAAACTTTTACCTTTACAAGGACCACTAGCCTTTCTCTTTGCCACTATTTATCTCCTGTTTAATTACTTCTTTATGTTCTACCACAGAATCATCTAGTTCGTCTGCCCTTGCTGCTATTTGTTCAAGTTCTTGTATAGACAACTGGTCTACCTTTTTGTGCTCTACAGAATGTTCGTTAAAACTGTGGTGTAAATCTGGCATAACTTTGTTCAACATAACGCTGAATAATCTAACTTGTTGGTTAGACCAGTTCTTATCACCCTTTAATACTTGTCTAACTTTAGGAATATTATTTCTAACTACATCAAGCACAGATCTACGAACTCTATCTACTTCAATAGGAGTTACTGGTGGTAGACTACCTGTTGATTTTACTGGATTTGGATTCTTTCTTACATTCGGCATATCTTATTTTAACCCTAGTTTCAAAAATTGCTACAAAATATATTTATGGTGGGGATGACACACGCGTGACGCAACGGCGGGTACTACCCCTACCCCCCCATACCGACAAACTGACACAACTTCGTTGCAGAACCCTACAAAACCCTACGAAAATCTACGATTTTCTACTCCTATCCAAGGAAATTTCTACGAAATTTCTAGGGTTGTTTTCAAAGCTACGCTTTGGTCGGCTAAATATAGGTCTTACGACCTATATCTCAATCATATCAAGCCTTTAGGCTTGGTGTCGTACTCGGTTTACTATCCCCTAAAAGGGGAAGGGGTATTATATAGGTCGGAATTTCCAATCGGATTTTCCAAGTTCATACACACAAACCAAAAAGGAGGCTAACTATGGACACAACATTAAGTAAAAACGCTTATGGCGAAGCCATTACCAAGGCAACAACGATAGCAGACGCACAGCCTGCGTACGATATCGTGGTCGGGCGAATGGAGAAAAACCTATCGGGCGACAAGGGGTGGAAGGTTGGTAACAACCTTTCGTTCGTGGAGAAATATGCGAAGCATATCACTTCACTCGGTGGCAGAGTTCCTACGGAACTGATTGCCAAAGCAAAGGCGTATGTGGAGGCGAGGAAGTCGGTTGCGAAACCTTCGGTTACTGCCGAGTTCTCGTACTTGCCACCAGTGGTTGCTAAAAGCAACATCTCTCGTGAGGAAAAAGCGAAGCTTAACGCTTTTTACAAGGCTCAGAAGTAGCCACACGCTCGCAAACCTAGACCCAGAGTGGATTTGTTCTGCTCTGGGTTTTTTTTATGTCTGCATCTTGTGAGTGTAGACAGCAACAACAACAACACAAACACAACAGAATTACAGAATTGTGAGCGTAGTTGTAGGGTCAACAATCTACCTGCTACGCAACAATCTTACCATCAGGCATACGCTTCGGCTCGCAGATGGTTCGTAGGCTAATGACAGATGCCTCTGTCAAGAAGGTTGGTGCAACGAGGAAACTCGTTGTGCCAATCACTCATCAACGAAAGGAGAGTGTTATGTGTGAACCACAAACACGACAACAAAAAATTGCTGAAGCGAAGCAATACTACACAGAATCCACATTCGCTTGCTTGAATACTATCAAGCACAAGGATTCTACCAAGGATATGATTGCAGATGCTCGTAAGCGTCTACGAACATATCAGCTATACACAAGGGCAATCAAATACTACGAAACAACTGGCTGTTCGTTCAAAGAAGCCAAGGCTTTCATAGGTATTTCAGACTGACCTTGTCTATCTGTATCACATATGATACACTAACACTTAAAAAAGGAGGTCGTATGAAGAAATGTAATGATGCAATCTTCACAGACAAGAATGGTAAACCAGTGTTGTATGTAGACAAATCAGGCGATATGCAAACAATCAAGGTTATACCAAACACAACCCAAGTAAAAGACAATACAAGCAAAAATGTAATCAGTCCATTTTGGGATTTAGTTCTCGGAATGATTCTGTGTGCTTGTATTGGTGGTCTATTCGCAGTTGTTATCCTTGAATGGTTAGCAGGCTGTGGAGAGGTTACTTACTTTGCAGACGGAACTTGGAGAACCAACGAATGTCTGTTCCAAGACAACAACATTGAAACTGGTACTTGGAAATAATAACCCACAACAAAGGAGTAAATATGGGTATTGTAGAATGGGCTATTGTCCAATTCATTATCACTGGGTTCGTAATACTATTATGATAAGCGATAATGATAAAAAACTATGGGCTTGGTACACACAAGATGTCAAGCCCCTTCACCCTAACAATAACACTAACGGAGAAACATATGACGAAACAAGAAGAGTTCAAACCCCAAGCTATGAACGAATGGGAGAGAGCAGACTTGCAAAGGAAGGTAGAGAAACAGAAATCAGTGGAAGGTTTCAAACAAAAGCTTTCGCAGTTCTGTCAAAACTACTGCGTAAATGACATACGAGTAGAGTTCTATGGCTCTGGTGATGATGGGTCTATTGAGCGTTGCGAAGTTCAATTTGACAATGGTATCACCACGAAATACTCGGCGAAAGAAACCATTGAGTTTCAAGAGCAAGCTATCAAACATCTAGCAAATCGTGAACACGACAAGAAAACAATACCACCAACAACAAAGTTTGATTGGAAACATCTAGTCGGTAATGTGATGGATTACGATTGGCAGAAGAAACATAAACTTACAGATAATGAGAAAGACCTGCACTACGCTGTCTACAATATCATTGTTGAGAAGTTTATGAATGAAACCTTCAAACTTGTAAAGCAAAAAAGCGACACAAATACTGGCAAACCTGTTGAGATAGACAGAGCTGTCAAGGTTTCAGAAGCGATAGATGATTGGTGCTACGACCAATTAGATATTACAGGATACGATTGGTACAACAATGATGGTGGTTCAGGTAATTTTCAATTCAACGACCCACAATCAGAAACTGGAGAGGTAGAACTTGAACTATCAATCAATCGTATGGAGTCAGACGATTACAACTTTGATTTATAAGGAGGTATATATGGCAAATTGTTATCATCATAGCTTATCATCTGTTAAGAAATGGGGTGGTAAGCCAGAGGATTATCAAGCGATCCACGATTGGTTTGATGAATCCAAGAAGATTATGGCAGACTTTAGACACAGAGCATTACGACACCACGCAGAGGGTTGCTTTGCTTGTGAGAAAGAGTTTGGTGTAGCAATCAAGAACTCTGACGGCAGAATGGTGCCAGTCCGATTGATAGCTGAAAGGCATATCATTGAGGATTTAGGCTATATTCCTTCAATGTCAGACTGGTTTAAGCAGATAAAACCTACAAAATGGATGATGCGTGGGGGCTATCTCAAAACCAAAGACTTGATAGACGACAATAATATTAATAAACTGGGTGTACGCATATGAGTGATAAAAGCGTCTACCAGATTAACCTAGAATTTCTCGCCAAGAGATTGGAGGGAGATGCAGACGAGGTAGTGAGTTTCTTTGAGGAACTCTTTGACCTCTACTTTGGAGCCAATGCGTTCCACAAGCTGATGGTTCAGCACAACATAGAAGCTCTACGAAAAAGAATATGGGATAGGCACAAGGAGTGGCGTGAACAACCACTTCATACCTATTTCAATGAGAGAGAACATTCTATGCGTGATGTTCAATCATTCTGTAATCGTAAGATGAATAGTTTAACTGCTTCCGAGGATACGAAAAAGGTATGCAAAGAGATAGTTGACATCATAACTACGAGGGCAGGAAAAAAACCACGACTATAACACTAACTATAAAAGGAGGTCTGTATGCCAACAGACAATGACACTATTATCAGCACGCTATTTCCTAGTGCTACTGATAATACAAACATTCCTTGTAAGGTGTTTATTGATGACCTTATTGTTAAGTACAAAGACGATAGGGTTGCAGTAAAAACACTTACACGAGTGTTCTTCAACCAGTGTGTTGAAACATTTGGAATCCCACCAAGTGTACTTCGTTTGACACCCAAGGGTGCAAGCGAATCTATATCTCTATCCAAAGCGATAGACAAGATGAACAAGGGATTATTATGTTCATTGATACTACAAGCGAGCAATCATCTAGCAAAGTCTGACCCAACACAAGCATTACAGCAAGTGATACTTGAGTTGCAAGACAACATAGACGACTGCGGTAGCAACGAAGAAGATGAGAAAGGTAAGAAGTTATTTGCTTACGGAGTACCATTTAATACTAAACCACTAGATGTAAGAAACAACACCCACGACACAAGTCAGCTCGGAATCGGAAGTAAATCATTCCCTGCCGTTGCACTTGCGAAGAAGCTAGAAGTATTCTTCAACGAGTATGCTTCAACATCTAAAACCACAACCACAACCAAGAAGGAAAAGACAATGACATTTGATGTTAACAAAGCCAACGATAAAGTTGTTGCTATGGCTATGGCTATGGCAAAACACGACATTGAAGATGGTCTTGACACTATTGAGAATTGTGTTTCAAAGAGGTTAGACAAAGCTTTGCAAGAGTATGGCAACAAGCACACCCTGACTTCTGAGGAACGCGTTTCTCTCAAAGCTAGTGTAGACCTAACAATGCCAACCTATACTGAAGAGGATATTGATAGGATATTCGCAGAGAACAAAGATGATGCGAGAGAATATCTACCTTCTGATGTAGAACCCAATAATGAACACCCATTGGGTATCAATGACAAGGAGAAGGTCGTACCAATCAAGCCTGTCAAAATAGACAAACCAGAACTCAAGCCTGCTGTTGAGTCAATGCTATCACAGATGACATCTGGTGTAGTTACTGACATTGAGGAGTTGTTACAAACCAAATCACAGCTCGCAGAGTTGCAATCAAGTTCAGAAAACTTGAAGAAAGAGTTGTCTACATTACGATCTCGTTCGTTCGCTGCCCAGGCAGCTTCAACAGGTGAGGCTAAGGTAGACGGCAAGAAGCTGAAGTATGAAGTGGTGATGCGTAAAGCATCTGACATCTTCAGAAATCCTAGGTCTGGTCGTAAGATTACACAGCTAGACTTTGAGATACCTACCTTGATATGGAAAGATGATGAGGGCAAGGTTGTCAGACACCCTATGTGTCCAGACACCAATGTCAATTATCAATTCAGGGCATCACACCTTATCAAGTTCTTGACTGCGTATCTGCTTGGCAAGAATGTTTGGCTACACGGACATACTGGTACTGGTAAAACTACTTTGCCAGAGCAAGTTGCTTCGTTGATTGGTCTACCATTGTTCCCATTGAACTTGGATTCACAGCTGGAGAGAGCAGACTTGACTGGTCAGACCAATCTGATTGAGCAGAATGGTACAACCATCACCAAGTTTGAAGAGGGTATCTTGCCAAGGGCTATGGTTCTACCTTGCTTCCTTGTGCTTGATGAGATTGATGCAGGTAAGCCTGACATTCTCTTTGCTATACAGAGAGCAACAGAAGGTAAAGGTCTACTGCTTACAGAAGATGGTGGTAGATTGGTTAAGCCACACCCATTGTTCAGATTTGTAGCTACTGCAAACTCTCGTGGTCAAGGTGATGAACACGGCGTCTATGCAGGGGTCAGACCTATGAATGGTGCGTTGCTTAACAGATTCGGTACTTTCATTGAGATAGACTATATGACACCTGAAGAGGAGTCAGCACTTCTTGAAAGAGAGTACAAGCTACCGAAAGATATTACGAAGAACTTGGTAGAGTTTGCCAAGCTATGTCGTAAGGCTTTCAAGTCTGGAGAAACATCTGTTCCAGTATCACCAAGAGATACAACAGCAGTTGCTGAGTTCTACACTCACTACTCTGCTGTATTAACAACCAAGACGCAAGCTATTGAGTATGCCATTGACAATGCAATCCTATCTCGTTGTCCGATAGACAACAGACAGAGAGTTGTTGAGTTGGCTTCTCGTTGCTTTGCTGATTGTAAATTCACAAACTAGAAAGGAGTGTCTATGAAAGTTGTTGATTTACAAGCCCGTACCCCTGCTACAGGGGACAGGGATAGGACAACATATATCATCAAGTCAGAGAAGGACTTCAAAGATTTCATCAATAAATACGAGAAAGATGTGATGTGCGATTTGAAGTCTGTTGCTGACTGGCAAGTTGTAGACAAAGAAGATGACTACAATGATATGTGGCACGAGGAAGATGATAAGCAATACCCATCTGGGTACAAGCTTATGATTAACGAGTACGAAAACAAACCCAATGTTATATCTTATCTCAAAGACAAGATAATAAACATTGAAACATTTTACTTATCGTAAAGGAGGTACAATGCAATACGATCCAAGCTCACTAGCTATGCAGAAGCTCAAAGAATGTGCAGAACATTTAGTAAGAGTGTGTCAGCACGCAGACGAGGACTGCCCTAGTGGATACAGAACCAAGTGGTTCAACCCATCAATACAAGATGCCTATGACTTTGTTGATGGTCTATACAAACAAGGCATATTACAGAAGGAGAGCAAAGATGACTAATGATGTCTTTTACTTACCACCTGATGACCCTGATTTAGATAGGGAATACATCACTGGTGAGGAGTTCCAACGAGGGACTAAAACTGCTGTGCGTACACTATCATCTGACTTTGATACAGATGTTGTGTTTGCAGGCGAGCAAGCCAAGACTGACGGCAAACAAGTTGTGCTACCATTGACTGATGCAGACAAGATGATGACGCATAGACAAGTTGAAGTTGGTCGTGGCTATGCCAATCACGAAACTCTACACAAGTTGTTGACTGACTTTGATAGTGGTCAAACTTGGTTGAGAAAACAACACGAACAAGGCAAGCACTACACTGCATCAATGGGACAAGCTATTGAAGATGTTCGTATTGAGAATGGTGGTGTCAAACTATACTCTGGTATTGGTAAGTCAGTTGACAAGACTGCCGAGCAAGTCTGTAAGGAGTTCAAGAAGATTGCAGACAAGCAACCAGAGATATGCAAAGACCCTTGGAAAGTGTTGCCTGTTGCTGTTACTTGGGCAGGCAGAATCAAGATAGGTTATCCCAGTGCTACTATCAAACAAGCACTAGCCAATCTATCGCCAGAGATACAAGACAGAGCAAACAAAATTGCAGATGCTGTGTTGTCTATACCACACGGAGTCAAAGGGGTTGGTCAAGTCAACCAATCGGAGGCTCACGAGGGTAGTAGACAAGGTATGCAATTTGCCGAGCGTGTTGTTCAAGAACTTGCCAAAGATGTACCACCACCACCACCCGAAGAACAAGAGAAAGAAGTTGAGGGTAATAGTGGTTCGGGCAGTGGCAAGGACAATGATGAAGCACACAATGGAGAAGCAGAACAAAACAAATCTCAGACACGAGGTCACGGAGCTTCTTCAAGTGAGTTGGAAACAACATTGATTCAGACAGAGCCACACGCATTTGATCCTAACCTAGACCAAGTGACCAAGCATTTCTCAAGAGAACACGAGAAACACAAAGGTCATAGTGTGCAGAAGGGTTCGTTCACATATGATGGTGATAAGATTGAAGAGCCTAGACAAGCACTGAGAGAAGCTGAACACTATCGCGTACAATACGACAAAATCAAGAAGAATCTTGGTAGCAGACTAGCGACTATGAAAAGAAAGCTAGAGAAAGCACTGATTACCAAGCTTGATATTGAGTATGAATCATCTAGGTCTGGTCGGTTGCACCTACGAGGTAGAGCACCACAGATTATGATGGGTATGGATAATGTTCGTAGACGAAAAACAGAAGGTAATGAGATAGATACTGCTGTGTCTATTCTTGTTGACTGCTCTGGCTCAATGTCTGGTTCACCTATGGCACTTGCAGGTCAGTCTGCTATTGCTTTGGGTGAGTGTCTACAATCAGGTCGTATACCATTTGAGATTGTTGGACACACTACATTCCATTGGAGAAAAGAAATGAGAGAGTTGTTGTGGGAAGCACACGACAAGGGATTTAGATACGAACGAGAGTGTGGTGTCTATATGCCAGTGTTCAAACCATTCAACAAGGAACTCAACAAATGCAAACATCTAATGGGTTTCATACCTACAGCCGCTGACAATTCCAATGCAGATGCAGACGCAATCCTTATGTGTGCTGATAGACTTATGCAACGAACAGAATCTAACAAGATTATGATGGTACTTGCAGATGGCTATCCTGCTTGGCACGGATCAAGAGGTGGTCGTAGTCAGAATGAAATCACAAGAGATGCTGTTGATAAGGTAGACAAGATGGGTATCAAGTCAGTTGGTATTGGTATTGATTGCGATTCAGTCAAGCAGTTCTTTCCGAGATGGGTTGTTGTCAATGATGTAGACGACCTTGCTAAGAATACACTAGACCAAGTTGCTAAGATGATACTCGGTGACAGATTCCATATTGATAACAGCGACCTTATCAAAGCCAAGGCTAGTTAGTATGGCTCGTAAATGGAAACCCAAAAGAAGATATACTATTCCCTCGTGGTGGTTTGCGTTAGCACCACATTCTTCTTACGATTTTTGGATTAAGATTGCCAAGCATTGTGAGAGGAAAGGGATTAGGAAAAATAACCTTAACGCAGTCAAAGATGTAATAAAGGAGTACAAATGAAACATCTAAAACAACCGATTATACAAGCACTGGAAGATACTATATTGCGTAAAGCTAATTCAGACCCAGAGTTTGTATGTAGTGTAGTGACAAACACTAACTGGGACTTATCGGATTCCATAGCAGACAAGTCAAATGTCATAGACGGCGTGCGTGCTATTGAATATCCAGTAAATCCCCACTATTGTATTGTCCGACTTGTCAGACAGAATGAATCTGTTATACTGAGAGCAGACAATGTAATAGGTTTTTACGATTAACCCTAACCATAAGGAGTACTATTATGACTAAAAAATATGAAGATGAGATAGCGAGTTCAGAACTAGAGAAACTCGGTGTCACAAAACCCAAACCTAAGAGAACATATCCTGCCGACCAAGTAGGAAATGACTTTGATTGGATAGATGATGATATAGATAGTGTCTTTGCAGAACAAGATAACCAAGCAACCTTGTTCCCAGATGCTATCCCAGAACATCTTGATACAAGAAAGACCAAGATTGTTGATGATGACAAAGGTGTTATTGATAGAGAGTCTATCACATACACAACTGAAGAATACAACGACTTGTGTAATAACATATTCAAAGATGTTTGTGACTTGCTAGAAACAAGACAGATTATCTTTGCGACTGGCAAGGCTAGTCAACGATTGAAGAAGATACTGAAGGCATACATACGAACTCAATGTGTATATCTAGACCAAGGCTTTGAAGATACTAACACTGAGTACAAGAAGATAAGAGTAGAGTAATGCCTAAGAAATTGAGTCCTGCTGACGAACGCTATCTAGCTTGGAAGAAAGAGAAAGATAGCAAAGTCAGTGGGTCTACAATATCCGATGATGACAGCTCAAAGTCTGGCAAGACTAGCGAAACAATAAATGTAGACAAGGGTCAAGCTTTTATTTTGATTAAGTCTGCTAAAGATATGCAAATCGCTATTTGCCCAGAGAATGAGAAGCAATTGAAAGAGGTAGAATTGATTGCAATCGGACTTTATATGTGCCTATCCAAAAAGAAATGGACAGACGCACTCATAAAGAGAACTCATCAATTTCTATCTGAAAAACTTAACCCTAACAATAACGATAAAGGAGGTCTGTAATGGCTGATGTAAGTAAAGTAATCGCAAAATTACTTGGTGGTGTAGATGAAAAAACCATTGAGAAGGTTGCGTATGTGGTTGTTCAAGCAGTTAGCAAACTGAAAGAAGAACCATATGTAATGATACCAAAGAAAGACATTGGTAATGGCAAGGTCAAGTCTTTGGGTAAGAAACCTAGAAGGTGGGGCAAAGTGATAGACGCTATTGACTACACTGCTAAACCAACTGGGTATGCACTGAAAGGTAATTGGGCGAATGTCTACGATTTGTCTAAGCACCCACAGGATACAGTCGTAATGATAAATATTCCATACATAGGTTTGCTACTTGGTAAGGTTGTTTATCATTCAACACATACTGGCAAGTATGCCAATGGTAATCAGTATGAAGTAAAACATTTTGTAGCCGATCAACAATTTGATGATGGTCAGTATGCAAATGTAATTACTAGATGTAGACAACTTGGTGTTCCACAGGAAGCGAAGGTGTCTAATGGCTGATAGACAAATAACAATACTCATCAAAGACACTGACGGCAAGTTCAAATCCTTTCCTAAAATACCAGACGAATTGCTAGACAAGATAAAGCAATTTGTTCAAGAGGAAATTGACAATAACAATCACAATGAAACTGAAGAAAAGGAAGATGAAAATGTTGAAAGTAAAAGCGAGGGGTAAGACCTTATATATAAGTGGTACTTTTATGGGTCAAAGAGTAAGGCAATCAACTGGCTTACCAATCCATAATAAGAAGAAGGCAGACCTAATGCGATTAGGTATTGAGAAAGATATATTTGATTGTCAAATGGGTCTATCTCACAAGTTCGTAAATGAGAACAGAAAATGGCTAGAGGCTGTGGAGTTATATAGCAAACACAAGGTAGACTTGTCTGATGTGACTAGGCTTGTTGTAAGTTATCTTTCACCACTCAATAGCTACAAGTTCGTTAGGATTAGACCTGACCTCATAGACGACTTGTTATCTGCCAAAGTAAGTGGGAGTTCATTGAATCGGTACAGAAATGTAGCAAATGCTATAATCAACTATGCAAATAAGGTATGGGGTACTGATGTTGATAGAGTTCCTAACCCTAAAGTAGACGATTCTAGGGACGAACACCTAGTCAAGCACGAAGTTAAGAATCTTCTAAGTGTTGCAAAATTACAACATATGTACCACTACGAGTTCAGAAGCCTTATTTTCTGCGGTCTACGACTAGGAGAGATGTTGCAATTGGATCACAGCAACTACGATCGTACATCAAATACCTTGTTTATACATAGGCATACCAAGAATACTAAGACTAATTCAAGGTCTATTCCTATCGCTGACAAGGAACTACAAGATTTCTTTGGCTCAAAAGCCAAGGGGATAATGTTTGATAAGGTGCTTTCAAAGAAATTGAATAGCATTTTACGAGCATTGTTAAGAGGTATAGGTGTTTCGCGTAATGTAAGAGTACACGATTTACGACATACATTCGCATACCTACTTGCTCAGAGTGGAGCCGACTTAGGCGACATTCAATTACTAATGGGTCACAAAGATATATCACAGACAATGAGATATAGAGGGTGGATTCGTAGTAGAGCAGAGAAACACATAAGTAAAACACTAACCATATAACTATAAAGGAGTAATAACTATGACTATTAAACAAACTTGGTTAAGCAAGGGTCAAATCGCGTTGGATAACGCAAGGAAGAAAGGCTTTAATGTTAAAGAACTTCCTAAACCACTCAAAGATGAGATAATTGAATTCCACGAGGCAGGCATATCAGTAAAAGATATTGCCGAGCATTTCAATCTAATGGAATTTGCAGTTAATCATTGTTTGGGTATCAAACAGAATAGTGGGCTTCAGTCTACGAAAATAAAACCTTCCCCAAAAGTTACGCTGCAGCGTAGCAGCGTCAAATCAGAGGTTAAGGTAGACGAGGAATACCATAGTCTAAATGTAAGTAGAAAAAGCTATGATTATGTGAGTTCACTAGCAACTATACTTGGAACGACAAGACGAGAGATTGTTGATAGAATGACTACTTATCTTCAGAAAGAGAATAATAAAGATTTCTTGAAGAAGAGCATTAAAGATGAGTAGGGCTAGGCTAGTAAATAAACTCTTTGATGAAGTACATAAGAGAGGAGATACGATAACTCGCGTCTGCAAAAAGGCAGGACTCTCTGAGTCAACCGTACGCTCTTGGCGTAGACACGAACCTTTGCTTGGCAACTTTATTGCATTAGTAGAAGCGAGTGGTGGAAAAATAGAACTTCACTACGATAACAAAAACAATAAGGAGAAACTATGAACATCTTTTATATAGATACAGACCCAGTAAAATCAGCTAACTTTCATTGTGACGCACACTTACGCAAGATGATAATTGAATATGCACAAATAATGTGCGTTGCACATTGGAACTCAGACGATGAATCGGATCTTGAACGAGCTGTAAGAAATAATTTGTATAGACCAGTGCATCAGAAACACCCTAGTACAATTTGGGTTGGTCATCACCCTATGGCTTATTCATATACATTCAGTATGTGGGACGAACTACATAAGATATATATAAATAGGTATGGAAAACAACACGCAAGTTTTAGATTAAGGGAAACAATAGTCAACTTACCCCAGCCCTTGATTGAGAAACTTAAAAATTGTGTAGACAACCCTTGGTATTCCCCACCCCCTATGTGCTTTGGTAAAGATTACGAACATATCAAAGTGGGTGTTGACCCAACTTCACACGAAGCTGTGGTAAATGCTTACCGAGAATATTATAGACAAGGCAAGTCACGATTTGCTTCTTGGGGTGGAGATAGGAGTTTACCGAGGTGGTGGTTACAGGTGGCTTAAACATCTTGGTCAAAGGTATCGTAGACCAAAATGATAAAAAAATAATAAAGAGTAAAAGGTCAACTGCCACACTTCAGAACGCAAGATTTTTTGAGAACAAATATAAAAGGAGTAATAAATGGAAATAACATTAGCTTATATAATTTTTGGATTAATAATTTTTTTTTGGAGTAAAGAATAATGAATACTTTATATATAGTACTTTTATTAAATGGTGCTTTATTGTACCACCCATTAGAATATAAATATGGAATGAACTGCTTAGAAACTTTTGAACACTGGCGAAAACATTACACAACTTTCACTTGGGAACGCCTTCCTGGAGAGAAAAATACGCAAGGATATTATGTAGACGAAGGAAAATTAAAGGATTCTAAAGTAATTGCTGTCTACTGCCCACCTAAATAAAACCCCCCACCCCCCTGAACCCAGATGGAGAGATTCCATCACGGGCTTGTTTTCAAAATTTTGGCGAAAATTTTTCACGGCAATACTCAGAACTTACGGCAATATTGCCCGCACTAGATCCGTATCATCTTTTTTATAACTGATTTAGGGTAGACATTACGATCACCGAAACCAATGTCGCCATCGTTTTGATAAGAGGCAAAGCTATAAATGTATTTGTTAGTTCTTTTAAACACATAGGCTTCAGTATGTATAGTGGCGACACGCATATTATTAAAGGCGTTCTCATCACTGATAGACGAATCGCCAACGATATCTTCCCATATAATTAAATATTTATAATACTTTTTCTCGCCGATTGTTATTGGTTTGCTAGGCATCAAAGTCTTTTTTAAGACAATCCTCTCCACCTGCCATCAACATCATACCTGTTTCAATAGCTTCTTCAGGTGATAGTTGTAGACCTTGCCATAATAATTTGCCGTTTATTTTAGCAGGAAAATTAATTAGTACAGACGAAGGTGCAACCTCAATAGAGGGCATAGGTACAGCGTCTGGGTGTACCATTAAAGCGAGTGTTTTGATATCTTCTTTATCCATACCTTAAATTGTTTATCAGTAAGCGAGTGTTTCATAATGTTTACTCTCTTACATACTAGCTGAATATTACCAGAAATGTATCCCTTTGTCGTATCCTTTCTGTCAATACTGATATTATTGGGGTTTCTATCAAACATTTTTAATATGTTAGATGATAGGTGTGTAAGTTTTACTCCCGATAACGCACACCTACCATCTTGTTTATAGTATAAATTTAATATGTAATTGTAGTCTATAGTTACGGGAATCCTTTGTTTTAATCTTTTAGATCTAAGCTGTGTAAATAATCTTTTAATGAAAGCTTCAGGTGTTTTAGTGTATCCGATCTTACGCCTTCTACCAATACAAGTATTGCAGATTGAACGGCGATATGGCTTACGCTTGCCACCCCTTTTATTGTAGTCTACATAAAAGGAAGTGACGGGCTTCGTTAGCCCGCACACTCGGCAAACTTTTGACGCTGTGGAAATCGCACTTACCTACCTGTTTAGGTTTTTTTAAGACTCTTTCTACGAGCAGACTTCATACGAGCCTTGCTGTAGACCGTGCCTTTTTTAGCCTTCATCGCTGCTGCAGAAGTTTTCTTAGCTTGTCCTTTCTGCTTCATAGACTTAGACTTTTTATATGTTGATCGCATCGGCATAGGTTTTCTCCTTCCTCTGGTGGTTAATATTTTTTAGACTTCATTTTTTTGCCAGTCTTTTTAGCATAAGCTTTCGCTTTTGCCTTACCTTTTTTAGTGTAAGCAAACTTTTTATTACCAACTTTCGGCATATGTGTAGTCCTTTCTTAGTCTGACACTTTTATTTTAATTAAAACCGTGTCTATCTTCTCTTCTATCTTATCAAATCTACGACCCAAGTCGTCCATTGATAACCTTAAATCTTTCTTAGAAGCATATTCTCTAGCCATTTCAGTCTTTGCTTCGTACACGGTTCGTTCTATCTCATCTATTTTCACAGACACCCCCCTTATCCACCATACTAAAGATCCACCAGCCACGGTGAGTATGGCGTTCCATATCATTGTCATTTCTGGCATTAATCGTATCCTCCATCTTTATTCAGTTCTCCTTTTTCTGGGACACCATCTTGATGTTGTCCGTCTTTTTTCATAGTGTATTGATTAGCGTAATCAGAATTAAATTCTTTATTCATTACATAAGTCTTACCAGTCTGATGATTTATTGGGTGTGTTTGATTTGATTGAACACCATCGTGACCAGGGTCTGTCCAGTATTTAACTTGTGGGTGATTTGGATCTCCATTCTCCCACTCTTCTACCTTCATCCAGTGTGGATAAACATAGGATTTAGTTCCTGATACATTATAAGGCTGAGGTAAAGAAGCACTATTCCAAGAGTAAGAAGGTATTTGATCAAGTCCATCTGAAATATTACTACCAGATGGTAGGTCTACAGAAACGGTATAGTATGATGACGCAACATCTAACCTTACAATACCAGTTACATCTTTGCCCCAAGAGTTATACCAGAACTCTATATTCTGCATACCACTAGACCAGACAAGAAATTTTACACAGATAGCTGTGTTGTTTGAAGAGGGTGTAATTTTTTGTGTGAAGAAGTTACCACCTGGTCTAGGTATATTAGTTTCAACCCTATATTCAGGAGTTGGAAATGCTGAAGCACCTGAATGTGACCAAGTGTTTGCGTTACTACCAGTGGTAGGTTTATACATTATAATGAATCGTTGTAATAGTTTAACGCCTTCGTTAACTCCTACAATTCTTTGTGGTGCATCTCTGTATTCCATTATGTTACCTTTATTTTAACTTCAACTTTCGTTGGGTTTTGATTGATTGGAATTACTGATGGACCCCTATCTTTCTTAGACGATAGACTAGGAATAATTTTTACTTTAGAGCTTCTATTTCCTTTAGGAACTAGCAAACTAGGACATTTAGTTATACCTCTGTGCATTATGTTTTAACTCCTTCTATAATTTTTTTAGGAAAGACAACGCGTGGGACTACACCATCTGGGAATTGTTGACACTCTGCTTTAAAACTAAAAGGCATTGTACTTGAATGAAATAAGCCATCTATTACATTCGTACTCCAACCTTCTAAAAACTTTTCGCATTGTGTCTGTTTCTCAAATCGTTCATCTTGATGGTACAAGCTTACGCATTCTCCGTTTATCCAACAAACGAATATAAGAGGAACAAATAAACTACCCATTTGTCTATCCTTTCATACACAAATAATGTCAGAAATGTGCTACTCAGTCGTCCTTTATTTTATGACCTTTTTGAATTAGGTATGCTTTGTATAACTTAACCCAATCTTCGGCACGCATTACAACTAAACTTTCTTTTGTTTCCATTCTGTTTCGTCTACTAAATACAGCAGGCATCTCGGGTGCTCGCTGGGCAGCCTTACCTTTCTCCGCTTGTTCTATAGACGCGTAAGGTGAAAACTTTTCTGTTCGCTTTGCCTCTACCCATATATCTGGTGTGCCTGTTATGTCTGCGGATCCACCCCCCTGAAAAGACCGACCTCCTCCAGACAGCGGTGCTCTTAAAATCTTTTGGAACTCTTCGTCATAAAGTATCTCGTCTAAATACTTTGCAACCTCGCGTTCATACTTATCACCTTTAGCTTTAGGTCTTAGAAGTCCCATATACTCTCACTTTCTTTGCTGAATTTTTCTTTACATTTGTTACAGATATACTGCCATTTTGGGCGAGGCTTAGTACACTTGCACTTCATACAAGGGCGTTCCCACATCTTCATATGTTTATCTGATGACAACGCAACTACATATTTCGCACCATCAAATTCTGCCAAGCCTTCTCTATGTAATATTCTTTTAACGGTATCTACGCATATGCCAAGATGCCGTGCCATTTCAGTGTAAGGTTTATTTTGTTTGAGAGCCTTAGCCAGATATTCAAGATCACTTTTTGTGACCTTAACTGGCTTGCCCATATACCCTCCTTTCTTGCAGTATACAAACTTTTATCGTTATACCTTAAAGTTATTGATTTTCCTAACAAAAATGAGGGAGCGACAGCTCCCGATTGGGGTTGTCCTTGAAAAAAAGTTTGACGACTAGCTTGACAGGATGGTACACCTATTAGACTAATACACTTACAGCATCTTATGGACTTCGTCCAAAGATGTTTTGTTAGTAGTTCTAATAGTCTATTAGGTTTCTTTATTATCAATACCCAACCACCTCTTAATTTCATAAGCAGGAACCTTAATCTCTCTACTTATTTCTGTAGGATTTTTACCGTCAGTTAATGATAATTTTAATGCTTGTTGTTTTTTAGATTTAGTTGACACTATATACTTCTTTCCATCAATCAAACTTTCACACCAACCAACATAATGTGTTTGATGTAGTTCTGTCTGCTGCCTGATCTTTCCGAAAGATATTTGTGTAACCATAGACAACCTAGAATCAGGCTTCATTTGAGCTTTCAAATAATTATATGGGGAAAACTCTCTGCCATCTAGTGTCCAGATTGTTAGATCGTTATCTACCAACCCAGCTTTAGCTTTAGCTTCGGCTTTGTTTTCGTAGACTTGGGTGACGAATACCTGGGTATCAACATCAGTTAACTGAGCCGTAGACCCAGCTTCTCTACCCATTCCTCCTTCACCAGGTTTGTTACGATGATGAACAAGAATTACAGACACACCCATATTTCTTATCTGTTTTGCAACATAGTTAACCTTACCCCATTCTTTAGGACTTGCTTCTTCTAAACCACGAAAAGCATTACGAATTGTGTCTATAACAATTATGTCAGGCTCTACAACTTTAAGCCAATTACCTAGTAGTTTGAAATCCTTTTCTTCAAGTAAGTTTATTTCTCCACCATCTTCGGGGTTAATTAAAGTCGGCGACCATAAAGCATAGTGCTCGTTAGTATCACCGAATGTTTTGTTGAACTCTTGCATACGCCTAAGTGCAGTTCTTCTTGGATTGTCGTAATCCATATAGAATATTTTAGCAGGTCTACCCATTTCATAAGGACCAAAGTTTTCATTACCTGCAGACAAAGCTGTAAGCATAGCCGATAAAAAATAAGATTTTCCGTGACCATTGAATCCAACAACTTGAGTAATAGTAGCCTCGGGTACTAAAGGATTGCACCAATAAGGCTCGTCCACCATCTCTTTAAGGAGCCTTTCCACAGCGTTTATATAAATAGGGACAAGTCTTGACGAGGCTACATTCTTTGTGTCATCTACCTTCTTTTCAGAGTCTATACGATCACCAGATTCGTCATAGTCCTCTGGATAGTTTCGTCTATCTAATTGATAGGCAGATTCCATTTTAGTCCTAAGCCATCTCTCTGTTTCTTCATTAGAGTATGACTCAGAGTCAAAGAATTTTTCGTGATAGTTTAAAACAGATTGATATAAGTCCTCTTTAATGACTCCTCTTCTTACCATCTGTCCACAATATCTTATCATCCAATCATCAGTCGCATCTCCAATACGAAGTTTACGACCCAAAATGGACACTCTATTTTCTGTCTGATCCCAGATAGACATAGAGTCTGCGATTGAAGCAACCTTCACATCGCTTAAATCTAATTTATCAAAAGAAAAATTTTCTTCTGATTTAATATCAGTTGGATTACCTTTCCATACAAACTCGTCTATATCTTCAAAGTCAAAACCTTCAGCAAGACTCCATTTGTATTGATGTGTTATAGTTTTTTCTTTTAACTTTATGGAAGGAGGCATAACTACATAACCTCCATCTCCACGCAAGTCTAAACCTTTTATGTCTACCCAATCACGAGCAACTCCACCAACTTTGTTAGCGAACTTCTTTCCGTGTAATGGGTGTTTCCAATAATAGTGATAGCCTCTTGTTGTCTTGACGGCGATAGGAGATACTAGATTATGCTTCTTTGCATAAGCTACTGCATCTTCATTATCACAATCTAAAACTATAAGACCACTTATAGCACCAGTAACCAGTGCTAAATTAAATACTTCTACACGCCTACCAGATGAAGTAGGTGCTCCTTCTAAGAACCACTCTTCTACTTCTTCTTGTGTAGTAGGTGTTGTTTGATATTTCTTCCAATCGTTTAGAGGTATCTTTCCTGATATGGAAAGTGGTATTATAGTCCAACCTCTATCTATTGCATTACAAGCTTCATCATATAATAAAGCCTTAAACTTTTCTTTTTCGTTTGCCATTGTCATCCTCAAAGTAATCGTCAATACATATGTCTGGGTTAACCTCTTTGATTTTCTCAAAGTGCCAACTGGTCATATATCTTGTGTTAATCATTCTATATGGAGCCGTACGAGGTTTACGAAGAACCTCGGCGATCTTACGAACTCCGCCTGCATCTTCTATAAATTTCTTTGCATTAAACTTCATCTCTACTCCTGTTAGTATTATGGTAGATTTCATATTGTCATACATATAAGACAAAAACAATATGTATAATATATGCTACAATACTTTATCGGTTATACTCCTTGTATTATATATGATACTGGTGTAGTGTAAGATTACTATTAACATAAAAGGATGGTTATTATGAGCGATTGGGAACAATTTGAATCCGATACCGAGAATGCTCCGATATCTCAAAAGATTGAGGAGTTGAAAGAAAGAAAGAGGAAGCAAGAAGATAATGCCAAAGCTATTGAAAAGTTAGAAGCAGATCTAGTTGCAGAATTTCCAGAGGAGTTCGGAGAGCAAACAAGAGTTTATGGTAAAGATGTCGTTACTATAAATAGACAAGAACGATTCCATTGGGATCAAGACATACTTGAAGAGTTATTCAAGAGTGGGAAACTTCCTGCACATATAAAGAAAAGACTCACCGTTGAAAAGAGAACCTTCCAAAAACTAACTGAAGCAGAACAAAAGGAACTACAGCCTGCGTTAACTCGTAAGCCTGGTCCTATTTCTGTCAAACTAACAAGGAGTAGCTAATGTTTGAACCATTAAATACAGCAGGCGATGATACAGCTAAAAGAAAGGTTCTTTTATATGGTCATCACGGGTGGGGTAAAACCACTCAATTAAAATATTTCCAAGAACATTTTGGTAAAGGGTTTATATTTTCTGGAGAGAGTGGACTATCGTCTATTCGTTCAGCAGGTATTGACTACCTACCTTTTTCATCTTGGGATGATCCATCAGACCCTAAGAAAGGGAAGTATTCTTTTAAGGATATTTTCAAATGGACAAAGTCAGAGGACTTTAAAAAGAAAGGGTACTCTTGGATAGGTATAGATAGTTTAACAGAACTATCTGATCTTTCTTATCAACACGCTGAGAAAGAAGAAAAGATAAGAGCAGAGAAACTTGGCAAGAAAAACCCAGATGGTTTTGCCGTGTGGGGTAATCACGCTTCTCAACTTATTGGTGCCTGTAAAGCCATAAGGGATATGAATATGCACTGCATAGTCACTGCTCTTGCAAAAGAATCTACAGATGACAATGGTAATGTAGACTACTGGTGTATGATTGCAGGTAAAGCAACTATGCAACAACTACCAGGAATCTTTGATTGTGTTTTCTGTGGTGTAAGAGTCACTCAAGAGATTGAGGGCAGACAACAAGTTCTTCGTTATGTTATCACTGATGAAGTAAGAGGTTGGCACGGCAAGGTGCGTGATGAAAAGCGTAGACTAAAGCCAGTAGAAAAAACTGGTAATATCGTGGAACTTCTGAAGCGTCTAGATATGGACGATGACGAGTACAATAAACTTAAAACTAAGGAGAAAAAATAATGCCGTTTAATTTTAGAGAACTGAATTTGAGTGGAGTTGATATATCTTCAGCACCTCAAATCCTACAACCAGGCAGATATGTAGTAACAATTACAGATGCCTTTATTAAACAAACAAGGAATGGTGGTTCAGCAGTAGAACTATCTTTAACAGATGTTAAAGGTCAAGGAACTCTACGAGCTTGGATCAATGTAAATGTACCTTCAAGTCAGACAGCTACAAGGATTGGAAGGGAGCAATTAAAAGCTTTACTTATACACGGGGGTCATCCAACTCCAGACAATCCATCTGACATAGCTTCTCTTAAAGGTTTGAAAGTTGGTGCTTCTGTCCAAAAGGATACTTACACTATGGACGGAGAAGAAAGGACTGGTTCTAAATTAAAAGGATTTTTTGATCCTTCTGAAATAGATCCAGATACACCAAAGAAGTCCTCCCCAGGGACTGGTATGACTCAATCTGTAGACGACAAAGACGATGCTGCAGACGAAGCTATACCGTTCTAACTTTGTAGCAGGGTAGACATTTTTGTCTGCTCTGCTATTTTTTTCTTAAAGGAACAAAATATGAACCTCGCAGACTTAATAAATCAAGCGTATGAAAAAGAAGAAAAGGATAACCCACAAAAGGCTAGGTCTTACATAGGTGCTAGTATTGTGGGTAATCCTTGTGAGGCTCTTATTGCCTTTTCTCTTCGTGGCTTTCCAGATAGTTCAATAGGTTATAGACTTAAAAGAATTTTCCGTGATGGTCATAGAATAGAAGATGATGTTATCAAAGATATTAAAAAGACAGGCATAGCAGTTATGGAAAAAGATCCATTTACTGGTAAGCAGTGGGCATTTGATGGATTTGGTGGACACGCAGTTGGTCACGCTGACGGAATGCTTGGACCTATAGACCAAGACTCTAAACTTTTAGAGATTAAAAGTATGAACGATAATAAGTTCAAAGAGTTTTCTACTAAAGGTGTTAAGTATAGTCATAGACACTACTATTCTCAGGTTCAATTTATGTTGGGTTTAGGAAAATTAAAAGAATGTGTATTTATATCTTACAATAAAAACAACTCTGAATATCACTCCGAGCTTATCCGATACGATGAGTTTTACTATAACGATCTTTGTGCGAAAGTTGAGAGGGTTCTCAATGGAGAAGCAAAGAAAATATCAGACGACCCTACAGATTGGAGATGTAGGGGATGTTTTAAGAGGGATGTATGTTGGGAAGAAAAAGAAGTAAAACAAACAATGAAAACCTGCAAGAACTACCAACCGAAACTAGCGGGGGGATGGGTTTGCAGTCTTGGTTGTCAGGAAGAGTGCCAGAAATGGGAGAGATTTCAGCCTCTGCCAAAGACTTCCAATATCTAGCCTGTCCGTATTCGTTAAACAATACGGCAGATAGTGATGAAATGAAGAACAGATACGAACAAGTAACTAGGTGTACTTATAAGCTGTTGAAAACTGGATTAAATATTTATAGTCCTATCACATATCATCACGCAATACAGAAAGTGTGTGGTATAATAAAAGCACCAACAAGGTTTTGGCTTGAGTTGGATTTTGGTATACTTAAACACGCGAAAGGAATGTTTGTTTTAATGTTAGATGGCTGGCAAAATAGCATCGGTGTAACTCGGGAAATAGAGTTTTGTAGACATCACGACATACCTATATCTTTCATACATCCTGATGCTTATATTTTAACAGGAAAAGAAGATGACCAAAAACATTGAAGTTTCTATTGTCAAATTAGAGCACGAGATTTCTAGTGTCAAAGAAAGAATAAGAGATGTTGAATGGAAGATTGAAAACAATCAACCTGTAGACCCTGATGCTAGAACAAAAGCTCAAGACAAACTTAGACATTTAACTAGAGAACTTACAGAATTAAAAGTTCAGAGGGTACTTAATGCGTCCTAAGATAGTAGGTATTACAGGTTACATTGGTAGTGGTAAAACACTATTGGCAGACGCATTGTGTTCTAAACACAACTTCACAAAACTAAAGATGGCATATCCAATTAAAAAAATGTTGTCATCTGTTGGTCTATCATACTCTCATCTTGAGGGTGCTAATAAAGAAATTGAAGCAGAATTATTATGTGGCAAGACACCTAGGTTTGCTATGCAAACACTTGGCACAGAGTGGGGAAGAAAAATTATTGGTGACAATATATGGGTAAACCTATGGTCTACCAAAGCAGAAGAACTAACATCTATGAACCAGGGAGTTGTTGCTGATGATGTTAGATTTGAAAACGAAGTAAAGATTATAAAAGATATGGGTGGTATTATAGTTAGAATGACTAGACCATCTTCAGTCAAGACATCTCACGAATCAGAGAGTCAAGATTTTGACGCAGACTTAGTTATAGAGAACAATGGGACTACAGAAAAGGTAATAAACTTTATACCTAAGATATTACAATTGTGATATAATAACAAAGGAGGCTATATGCTATCACTACTAGGATCATTACTTGGATTTGGTACTTCCTTTCTCCCAAAACTACTTGGGTTCTTTGAAGAAAAGAGAGATCAAGCTCACGAACTCAAGTTAATGGATAAACAATTAGAACAACAAATCAAACTTGGAGAGCAGAAATTACAATTTATGAATGTTGAAGCTGACATTCGTGAAACAGAAGCTCTACAAAAAAGCCAAACAAAGATGACGGTCAAGTCATCACAATGGGTTATTAACCTATCTTCTAGTGTTAGACCTATAATGACATACCTTTTGTTTTTAGAATTTATGATTCTAACATTTATGTTAGCGTTCAATTCTATAGACTTGGAAATGTATAATAGAATTTGGTCTAACGAGATACAAGCAGTGTGGGCTGCAGTTGTTTCTTTCTGGTTTGGTCAAAGAAGTTTCAATAGAAAATGAAGATCAACGCAGAAGGTTTAAATATAATAAAACACTTTGAAGGTTTTTCTCCTACCGTATACCTATGTCCAGCTAATCGTTGGACTATAGGTTATGGCTCTACTTGGGATAAACAAAGAAAGCCAGTGACTAAATCCCACCCACCTATCACAGAAGAAGATGGAGAATACCTACTAAGGCAAGAACTAGACCATTGTTATTACGCTATAGACAAGCTAGTTACTGCAGAAATTACAGAAAATATGCACTCTGCTCTATGTTCTTTTATATTTAATGTTGGTAGTGGTAATTTCCAAAGCTCTACAATGCGTATGAAATTAAATCGTGGCAACTACGAGGGTGCATCTGCTGAGTTTCCTAAGTGGAGAAGGGCAGGTGGTAAGATCCTACAAGGTTTAGTCCGTAGAAGGACGATGGAAAAAGAGCTTTTTGATATAGATATATAAAACAAGGAGATTTTATATATGATGAATCCACAAGCTTTTAACCCAAACCCTACATCTGCGGAAGTAGATCCACAGATGACAAAAAAAATTAGTGAAATCTTTAAAAGATATATGAGTGGTAAAAATAATCCTGCTTATATGATACCACCTGAAGCTATGAATTTAGAGATAGCTCAAGCATTGGCTATGAAAAATAGAATGGTTCCACCTACACAACTGCAACATCAGAAAAGCTTAGAAGATACTGGTAAGACTTTGGCTAAAGTTATACAAGGTCTACAAATGCGTGTTATGGGGGAGCGTGGCTAAGAAGCACAAGTTTGGAGTAAATAATTTTGAACCTAAATCTAAAAAAAAAATAGGTAGACATAAAAAAAATATGAACAAAAACGAAAAGCGAAACTATAAGCGTTACCGTGGACAAGGAGGCAGATGAAAGTAAGCGATAGTACCTCAGTATCTATGCCAATTAAAAATATGATAGGGATAATAGTTGGGGTTAGTATGGGAATATTCGCTTACACTGAGATAACAGCTAGACTTACATCTTTAGAAACAAGTCGTGAGTTGATGAATGCAGATCTGCTAAAAGCATCAGAACAAACTACCGTAGACAAAGAACAATTTATCTTGATTGAGGATCTTTATAAGACTACAGATCAACACACAGAATTGTTAAATAAAAACATTCACAATCAAGTTATGTTACAACATTTAGAAAAACAATTAGAGAAAGCTTCTGCTGATATAGAAGAACTCAAAGACAAAGTGAGGGCAAATGGAAATAGTCATTAGTTTATTAATGTTTTTAGGGCAACCTAATCACGATGTATTAAAAGAACATCTTTATGTTCAAGATCAAAAGATGGCAACCTGTTTAAAAATGAAAAGGCTTGCTGAAAGAACTAGCTCTGCTCGTTATCAATGTGCAAAAGTAAAAGCTGTTGTTGTCGTAGACGAGTATTCAGGTGAAAAAAAAATAACTTCTATAGCTAGTATGGATTAATGACAGCTGAACTAGGATTATTAATGTTCTTCTATAATATGGGTGCCTTACTTATAGGTGCTATTATAGTTTATTACTTTATCAATTCTTAAAAAACACATACATACCAAACAACAATCCAACTGCACCAACAAGTATACCAATTACAGTCCAGAACAATTGCATATTCTCCTCGTATTGTATTCTTTTTTGATGTGCTATCTTTTTGGCTTCTTCTTTAGCTGCGTGTATTCTGTCTGCTCTTTCTTTTAGTATACCTGCCCAAGTTCCGTGACCGAATCTTAGGTCTATTAATTGACCCATTTCATTTAATCTCTCCCTGGCGAGCTTTGCGTTTATTGTTTCTTCTGCTACAGAGTGAACAGAAAACATACTTCTTTTGTTTCTTTTTCTATTGATTTGGCTTTCGCCTTCAAACATATCGTCTATGTGTTTAGCTAATTTAGATACATCATTGGCGTTCTGCACAAGTTTTTTAATTTGTTCAGCTGCTTTATTAACTAAGGTGATTCCTGTTATGATTTCTGCAAATACCAATTCTCATCTCTATTTAAATTTTGCAAACAACTTATCAAAGTCGCTAGCCTTCATAGCATCAAATACATTTCCGCCTTCAGATTGTGATCTACGACCAGTTTGTTCTCCTGCTAGTAAGTCAGTACCACCTTCTGTGAATACTTTATTACCACCAGCTACTGGTATTCTTCTTAATAGAGTTCTTATGAATGCTCTTTCTGATGAGTTACTACCATCTCCTTCTACTCCTGGTATTGATTCTCTAGCTAATTCTATACCACCACCAACATTAGCTGCTGCATCAAACAATACACCAGTTGATGGACCACCAATCGCAGACACCATTCTAGCCGCACCATAGTATCTATTGTCTGCTTGTGCTGCTGTATTAAAGAATAATTCTGCTAGTAGACCTAGACCACCTAAAGCAACTATACCTTCTAAGTAATGCCCAAGGAATTGATCTGCATCTTTACCTAAGTTTTGTTGTAGCCATCTGTCTGCATCTTCACCTTCAACACCAGTGAATACTTTAAATGTTTCACCAACTGCTGTTTTACTGAATCTTCTTTCTCTTAGTGCTGCTTCTCGTCCATCTTCTCCACCTCTTTGTAGAGTGTAATCTTTAATAGTATTAGCCATCATACCAAAACCACCACCGACAGTTAATAAAGCTATCATTGGTTTAAAGTTTTTGTATTTCCAAGCTTCGTCTACTACACCACCTTCACCAAAAACCATACGCATCATCATTAATGGGAATGATTTAAGTTGGAATACCATTGAACCAATAGGATGTTGTGCCCAAAGAGGTACATCATTTGGATCTGGAGTAAAGATTGTTTCGTTTACAAATCTCATTGTAGCGTATCTAAAGTTATCATCTTTAGCTACAGTTTTCATATCAGCCATTCTTCTGGAACCAGGCATAGCGTATGCCTCTAGACCATATCTTTTTAACAATCTTAAAGATTTTCTATATGCTGGACTATCTATTTGACCTCTTGCTATAAGTTTTTGTGCCATATCAGCTTCAGCTTTGAATGTATTGTAACCAACTACAGCAGATACCTCTCTCATAAAGTTTGTCCAACTCTGTAGACCAGTACCATAGAAGAATGCGTGTTGGAATTGTTGAGATCCATCACCAGCCATATGGGTCATTCTATCGTGTATTAGGTTTTCAACACCTACACCTATGTCTTTAGCTGCTTGTCTATACTCTGGGCTACCCAAAGTTACATCTTTCCAAGCTTTCATCCAGCCCTTGAAATTACCAGTTCTAATTAAAGGTAATGCCATATCAGGTATAGATGTTAATGTTGTCCAACCAAGTAGAGATACAGAGTTAAACGCTCTCATCTTTTTACTTACATTGTTCAACATTCTACTATCAGACATTGGTCGTCTTTCTAGTACATCATTAATACTTCTTATAAATCCTTCAGATCCTTCTGACATACCTCCAGGGAAATCTTTTAGACCATTAACAACTGCGTCTATTCTTATTTTTAAGTTAGCCATTTGACCTGGGTTTAAGCTACCAGTGTCTGTAAGAGCAAGTAACCTTCGTCTAGCTGCATCTACTCTTGCGTGAACTGTATTTGCGTTAGTGTTAGTTAAGCTTGCTTGTATATCTCTAAGTATTTCTTTTAGATGAGCACGCTCTATTTGATTAGGCGTAGGTATAACTATGTGTGATACTTCAAGTACATCATCACCTGTAGACCTAGGCATAGTTATAAGTTTGTTTTCACTTAGTATATCAGCAGCACCTTCCACGCCTAACTTAGCAGTTACCGTGTATGCGTTTAGTCCGTGACCACCAGCACCAAAGTTTTTAGCCATAAGTTTCTTTCTAGTAGTCTTGTCAAAGTATTTAGTTATAATACCTTCAAGATCATCTACTAGATAATCTGCAAACTCAGGATAAGTATCTTTGTTTAGTGTAATAAATCTTTGGTAGAACGGATCACTTGTAATACCTGAAGTTCTAGCGTCTACATCAACATCAATTCTACCATCTGTGTCTATGATTCTATGCATCATATCAGATGCAATTTCAGCTATCTCTCTAGGATCTACATTCTTACCTTCCATTCTTTTTTCACGAGTAATAAATCTTTGTAGAGATTCTACAAAAGCTTTAGGATTTTCTCTTACAACATCTGCATTCCATATCTGTGGTACATAATATTTAGTTCCATTACGAAGAGTAACATCACCAACTGGTATACCAAGATTGTGTAAATCATTTAGTTCAGTTTTAAATAGACCTATTAAATGATTTGCTATTTGTTTTTCTGCATTATTAAGATTACTTATATCTCCAGCTCTCATAGCTCTTATAATTCTTTTGTGAGATGCAGGAGGAGCAACAGCTTTTTCAGGAACTGCTCTACCTAATAGAGGTATTGCTTGGAAGAATGGTGCTGTTTTACTTATGTATCTCTTAACTGGATTACCATAGTCTGGTAATTTTTGTAACATTTGCATAACTGGCTGTATTCTTTTAGCCAAGTCTGCTGCGTGCATCTGATATATACCTGGTCCATCTTTAGGTTTAATTAAATTACCTAACCAAGCTGCACCTATTTTTCTTAGGTGTGCAGAGTTTTCACTGATAAAGTTTACAGAGTAATTCTTTTCAATTACCTCAACATCATCAATGTCTATAGCTTCTTTTCTTAAAGTTTTCTTAACAAAACCTTGTAAAGCATCTGGCATACCTAGTTTTTGTGCCTTTGATCCTATGTTTACATAGTCAGAATCTTCCAGTCTTTTATTAAGTTCAACAACATCTTGTAATAATTGACCATTCAATGATTGATGTTTGTCATTTATATTAGAAGCAAACTCAGGGTTTACTACACTATCTTCAACATCAGCATCAACGGTTCTTAAAGATTTATTATTGTGTATTACTATTGTGTCTACAACATCGTTAGTTACTGGGTGTGGTTCAGTAATTAAAAATCCATCATAACCAAGCTGGTTAAATGTTCTGGTAATTAAAGTCTTAGCTTCTGCTTCAGAACGACCAGATATTGTTAATGTATCTACAAGGTTTTGATAGAAATCAGATCCATCTAGTTCACCTTGTAATCTAAATTCGTTTAACATCCTTGTCATTTCTTGATCTTTGAAAAGACCAGAAGTTTTTAATTCTTTCATAAAGAACCCAATATCATTTGGTTCTCCACTTCCTACTGAATATGTAGCGTTTTCACTAAAATCAAACATATTGTCTGCACGAACAAACATAGGAACAACTTTAGGATTTCTTCTCACTTTGGTAAATTGACCTAATCTTTCAAACAGCTCCTCGTTTTTAAGCATAAGTCTTTCGTAGACCTGTGCATCTTGCAACATAGTATATGCAGGATCACCATCAATAGGATCAACAATACCTGCTTCCATTTCATCCATACGATTAAGAGTTGTTTTTCTTATATCTCTACCAGCATAATTTCTAGATATATCCTCAAGCTTATAGTTGTTTTCTATTATGTCATTAATGATTTCATCTGTAATAGCAATTACATCTGGATCATCAGAATCAACCATAGCTTTCAAAGAGTTTTTATCGTTAAACCTTGCATATGTTTCTGATGCTGTAGGATCTTTTGATAAGTAGACACCTGGTCCATATAATGCATCAGAATTAGATGGTTTTGGTCCACGAGCACCTTTGTATTTATTGAAAGCATCACCATTAGGTGTTCCGTGATAGAACACATAATCTAATAGGTTGTCTGTAGACCTAGCGTTTAAGAACTCACGATGTGATAAATCAGCAGCATCACTAAAACTAGATATAGTTTCAGAAGCATATCTCTTAGCTAGATGTAAAGTACCACTATTACCAGTTTGGTCTACGGATCTTTTGATTGGGTGTACTGAAGCTGCATCATAGTGCATATCTCCAAAGTATGTTAGGTATCTATATCTTTGTCTTAATTTTTTATTACCTATCATCTTATTAAGAAGATAAGCTGAATGTTCAGTTACAGAATCAAGACTATCTTCTAATAAAGCAGACCCTGATAGGTTATTGTATAGTTCTCTCTTTGTAGTTTTTTGAGATAAGATGTCATTAAATCCATCAATAAACCATTTAACTGCAGCACCTTTAGGATTTGGTACATTAAAACTTTCAGATATTTTAACTGCACGAGCTTCACCAAGTTCAAGTGCTTCTTGATAAGCATTGTTAATATTAATCTTACCTTCTTCATCAAGAGCAGAGTGGTACATTAAGTAACCAACCTCGTCTATGACGGTATATTCTCTACCAACAGGTTTACGAGCAGCTATTGCATTAGGGTATTCAATTTTATTTTTACCGCTTTTTAAATTTTGTGCAATTTTTCTAGCAGTTCTTCTAACTATATTTAATACTTCTCCATTGTTAGCGTGTTCAAATGTACCATAGTTAGCACCAAAATAACTTTCTGGGAATAAACCACCAACATCATCCATAGTTAGGAAGTTGTTAGCAGCATTCTTATCATATTGAGTTTTACCTAGAATATTTAATAACCTATATGTAAATGTTCTAGCGTTGTTCTCAACAAGAGGATCTCTGTGTGTAACCTTTCTTAAAAATTCTTTTATGTAGACGGGAGTTCTTGCAGGAATCCCGTTCTCTCCACTAACACCTTTGGATTGTTCTACCTCTTTCATCACCATTCTTTTGACTGGTGCTTTTCTAGGCATTAGGTTTAGACCATCAGGCTGACCTCGTAGAACATACATAGCGTAGTCCATTCTAGCTTGATAGCCTTGGTTGTATCCTTCTTGAAGTAACTGAACAAAATCACCAGGAGTGGTTGCAACACGACCATTAGATAGTCTTGTTATATTAGGATCTGCTTCTAGTGATCTTTGTATTACAGAAAACTCTGGAACCTCTGGATCAGATAAAAGTTTCTGAACCAGTTCAGCAGTTAAGTCTTTAGTTCTAGCAGTTTGTTTTTTATTTACTTTAGTTTCATCAGCTATCTCTCTAATAGACATCTCTTTTGGAGATTGTTTAAGAGTTGAAGATTGACCTTGTTTGCCAAGAGTTTTCTTCATAATAGAGTCAGCTTGTTTTTCTAAATCCTCTATTTGTTTAATTCGTCCTGTTAATTGTCTATTAACATTATCTCTTTTTCTTTTAGCGTTAAGAGATCTAAACCTTTTAGTTGATTTATTTTTAGCACCTTTAATATATACTTGTTCATCTCTACCAACAGAAGTAGTGATATCAAAACCATCCATCTCACCAAAGATGTTATGTAACTGCCTTCGTAATCTTTTTTCTGCATTTTCAATGTTAGCTAGTACATCAAAAGCTAAAGCTCTTGTTACTGCAAGCTGGTCTATATTGTCAGGAGTTTGATTAGCAGCAGCATTTTCCATAACCAATGCAGTCAATGACTTGTTACCACCACCTTGAATATCAGTGGTACCTAACTGCATAGACATAATATCTTCTGCGTCTACATTGTAGTTAGCATCATCTGCAGCCTGTTCTTTTATAAGTCTTTGTATCTCTCTAGCGTTGGCTACATCAATAGCTCCTCGTTCTCCCTTACCAGCAGTAGCTTCTAATGCACCAAGATATTGACCAGGTGTTGCTTGTGAATATTTACCAGCTTTTTTATCAGCATCAATAAATCTTGGGTCACGCATTTTTTTAGCGTGATTTATAATTTTCCAATACGCATCAGTAATCTTTGTAAATGTATGGTAATCAGATTGGTTTCTGTGTCTTGGTACAGAACCATCAATATCTACCAACTCGCCTTCTTCAAAGAATCTTTTTCTATTGTGTTTACCTTTTCTACTTCTTGTAGGATTGCCAAACCTTTTAGTTACTTTATCTCTACCCCTAGCATTTCTTAAGAAAGAGTTAAGTACGGTAGCAGCACTAGGTCTATCAGTTTCAAGACCTCTACCACCTAAAGCAGATAAAAGTTCTTCGTGACTTCCATCTAAGGCTTTGTCAATTTTACTTCGTACTTCATCTAAATCCATTAACACAGATAACCTGTACTTGGTTTTTTGATCTGCGTTAGCAAACTTACTTAATAGATTTGCATACCTATTTACAGGATCTCTATCTGGGAATATTCTTTGGAATAAAGGTATAAGGTCTGGTTCTATAGCAGATAGGTGTGTAGCTGGAGTAGCCCCATCACCACCAACTCCAAACCACCTTTTTATAGTTTCATTTACGGTTCTTCCTATTCTTTTCCACATAGACATTACTTCATCGTATGTGCCAGCTTTGTTTCTAGCTATGGCATATTGGACGAATTGCTGTGCAAAAAACTCTGAAGGAGAACTTAGTTCATTACCTATATGTGGATCACCAGGTAGTCTTGCTTTTAGAGCACCAAGATCTACACCATCATCAGTTACATATTTACCTATAGTATTCCAAAATTGTTTCTTATGACTGGCGTCTAAAATATTGTTGTAAGCCCAATGTCCA
>VTLG01003921.1_pt1 | contig 55743 bp, 63 predicted proteins | sample 4694571 | NCBI WGS metagenome assembly VTLG01 (sample SAMN12604809, study PRJNA352737) | marine metagenome | biome: ENVO:00000447; feature: ENVO:00000209|ENVO:00000569|ENVO:01000036; material: ENVO:00002151; isolation source: viral sequences binned using virsorter ... | reverse complement strand
ATCTGGACATTCTGCTAATAATTTTACTATTTCCATACGAGCAGACATACTATCTAGCCCAAGTATCAATATATCATCTTTATTTCCTCGATAGTGTTCAAATTTACCTATAGTAATACCACTAGAAATACTTCTGTCTATCTGCCAGAGATGTTCACGTAATGCTGTAACTTTATTTTTACCAATATCTTCATCTATATATTGACTGACACCTATGTTTTCTATTCCTACTTTATCAAAATCGTATAAATAGAACTTATTACCACCTAATCTAGCCAATTGTGTGGCTACGGAGCTTCCAATAGCCCCGCAACCTACAATATGAAATACTACATTAGATATATCAGCTATATCTTGACTTCTTAAGTTTCTCATATCATGTATCCTCCATTATAAGACTGAACTTCCATCATTGCATCAGCAATATCAGCAAATTTATTATCACAAATTATAAGTTCATACGGAGCTGAGTCCATCTCTGTAAACTCTTGAAGCTCTTTCTTGTTCAATTCTTCTATTTGAACACCATAACTTACTATTTGTTTGTTAGTTTCTCTTATTGCTTTCTTGAATTTATGCATAGACCAGCCACCGACTGTTACTTGATGTAGAAATTCTTGAGCTTTCATACATGCATACTCATATTTAGCCTCAAAATTAGCTATTTCTTGCTCAGTAGGGACATATACATTGGTACAATCATCTTCTAACATCTTATAACCTCTAGTGTCAAAACCATAATTACCTAAACTTAATTGCTTAGTATTTCTATTATAGGCAGGAATTATACTTCTAGTTTCACATTTAGCTTTAACTTCAGTAACTATTTCAAGAGGTATTTCTACATTAGCTTCATTACTAATTATATTTAGTTCAACATCTTGGTGAATTTCTACTGGTTTCCATACAGAAACTCTGCATTTATACTCTTCTTTAAGGTTTACTACAAGAGCAAAGCTTAGATCTGACTCTCCTTCACCATATTCTTCTATACTAGATATGTCTGTACCACTCCAGAAAGCACTCATTGTGTGATGACTATGCCACCAACAGAATCTAAAGTTAGTTTCATTGTATTTTACAGCCATTTGTGTATAGTATTTAGCTAATTCCTCTTTATCTAGGTCACAAGTAGTGCTACCTATCTCCTGTTTTAGTATTACAGGCTCTTGAATAAGCCAATCACCATCTTTATCTTGTGTTACAACTGACATGCCACCTATTTCACACTTTTCAGTATGATAAGCAGCTTTGGCATAATTTATTATCTTATCCCAACATTCTTTATCTATATAAACTTCCATTATTCCTCCTTTTTGTGTTTAGACTTTAACTCTAGCATATGATCAAGAAAAGGTACATCAAAAGGTTCAGTAGCTCTATCTGCATCAGGGCTTCTTCTAAATAATTCTTCACCAAATGATTTTATTAACTTTTCAAAAGCAGTAAATGGTATTTCTATTGTATCTTTAGCCATTTGTTACCTCTCCTTCAATTAAAGAAGCACATTTTCTTATATAATGCCTTAATTGTTGTGTCATACTTCTGTCTTGAGTTTTACAATATTTACGAAACTTTTTTCTAGTTTCTATATCTAATCCATGCGAAATACTTGTCATAAATATATGTCCATCAGTATTTTCTTTTCTAGCCATTATACTCCTCCCCTCGTAAAGTTTCAATCTCTTTATTCATTTCGTTTAGAGATTCTATTATATTTTTAACTTGCCATTCTAGCTTATCTATTCGTGAATAGAGAGCATGTCTATCTCCTGCATCCATTATTCCTCCTCCAAGTTAGTTGGTTCTGGGTTTTCTTGTGCATCTCTTTGTGATTCCCATATTTCTTCTGCATCCATTTCAGCATTGATTCTACGTTCTTCATCCATTTCCTGATCTATCATTTCTTGAGTTCTAAGATCTTGGTCAGTAACAGGTGTAGACAGGTCAACTGATACATTAGCACCAGCATTAGCACCAACTCCACCCATTCTAGTAGCCCATTGCAGCGTTAATTGTTCAGCCTGTTCTGGTGTTATTGGTTCTGGATGTGCTGCTTTATATATTTCACAAGTATGTCTTAATGCACACTCATTTTCATCACAATAATCATCATGTCCAGATGGTTGATAATCACATTCATCCCATCTATTTGTACCAAATATAGCTCTATAATCATCAGTTAACCATTTAGGTTCACCATGATATAGTGTCTTAATATTATTATATGGATTAGTATTTTGTGTATATCTATTCATCCAGTTCATCAACAAAAGACCATATGCTGGTAATTCAAAACGTCTTAATGCACTATCTATATCACTAGAATCATCACCATAACATACAGTCCCCCATCCTTGAGGTTGTTGCCAATTTCTAGTAGTTCTGGATAAATAAGGAAATCTTAAAATACCTCTTTCATCATAAGATTCTGCCCTTCCATAAGTATAAATATTAAAGTTAGGCCTATTATAATCAGTGTGTCTTACCATTTCTTGTAAAGGATATATATCTATTCTCATTAATAAATCCATGTCTACTGGTAAAGTTTGTACGTGTGTTGGTTCTGTTGTATCACGATCTCCTATAACATGATATACTTGTATTTCACCTGGAGATAACACTAAATTTACTCTTAATCTTAAACTTCTAGTAGTTTGACTACCATCATCTTCTAATGTTACATTTAATACTTGTATTTTATCAGTATTATTAGTTATATCAAGAAATTGGTCAAACTTTTCACATAAATAGTTCTTAAACAGCTCTTTTCTTTCAACTAACACAGCTGGATCATCAAGCCATGATACTCTTTGACCTCTTAATCGATACATTAAGCTATCCATATCTCTTAAATCCTGTTGTATACCAAATCTACCACTTTCCCACCAATAGTTTTCTCTAGATAGATAGTTATGCATACCTGATGCTCTTCTTTTAAATCCTATTTTCCTTATCATTAATTCTGCAACTTTGTCATAAGTACCAGGTGACCATCTAAATGTTTTGGTAATACCTAAACCAGCGTTATATCTCTCGTTAAAATTGTTCAATTTCTCCATTATTTCAGCTTGTGGGCCAAAATAAATGTGTTGTGCCATATCTTCTACATCTATATAGTCTATAGCTTGATCTATATTTACATCATCAATATATAATGTTTCATACATATTTATACCCTCCAAGGTTAATAAAGAGAGACTACACACAAGTCTTTCACTTGCTCCATCCCTAGCCCCAGCGCATTTAAAAATGCTCACCTCGCCTCTCTTTAAGATTAATTACTTACTGATCACCACCAGATTTGTTGTTATTAACAGCTGCAACAATATCACCTTCACTTACTGAGTGTGTGTTTGTTACAGATACTCCATTAATAGCAATAGATGAACTAGCAGATATATCATCTGGAAATTCACTTCTTAGTTGTTCAACAGTATCAGCGTTAGTTTCTTTTTCTACAAATCCGCCACCTTGTAGAAATTTTATTGTTTTAGTAGCCATCGGGCCCTCCTTGTTCGTACGATTGAGTAAATCGATATTCTTCTTCTAAAGTATCATAGAAATTATCAATCAATTTACGGTTATCTTTAATTCTTTTCTCAACAATAACTTTCATCTCTCCATTTAAGTATTTCACAGTCTTTTTCAATATCACAGTATTTGCTTGTATCATTCCAATATCTATCATTAGAATAACCATTTAACTATGTAGTACCATACTACTATACAAAATGTTAATATTAATAAATATATTAACCAATTTGGCATCATCATTAAATATTTCATAGTCCCATCCTTTTCCTTATTGTTGTGAAGATACTTTCCATTTCTTCTAGTTTATCAATAGCATGTTGCATGTTTCTATCTAAGATATCCATATTCTTACTCATACTATTAACTGAATCATTAAGTTTACTTACATGTTCAATAGTTTGATTTAGACTTTTTGTAAGTACATGAATAGGATCATCACATTTATCTTTCTTAGTCTTTTTAGGCATTATTTTCCTCCTCTTGTGTGTTTACAAGTTCATCGATTAATTTGTTTTCTTTTATTTTAAGAATAGATTGTTCATTCTTAATTTCGATAATATCTTTTAATATATCATCTCTAGTTCTTACTGGTTCAAATGTTAGCATATTACCTCCTATTTTAAATGTTTGGCATACTTGTAATTACTCCCTATCAGGTTCGCTAAGTAATTAGCCTTGGTATGCCAGCAAGATTATGTACCACAAAGATAATTATCAGCTTTTTTCCATTAGCATCTCCACATTACCGAAGTAGTCGGTCTCTTTCAAAGTAATGCGTAATTATCCTAATATCTGATCACAATACTAGGTGGTACAAGTTTTAGGGCTGATTGACCCTCGTTAGTCTCACATAACGCCAATTGCTGGCTACAGTTATTGACTCGCCTGTCACTACAGCCCTATTAATGTTATTCAACCCCCCTCTTACGCTCTAGGCGTGGCTGCCATGCCATCCTTCTGACCTCGTAAGGCGTGCACCATTATCCCGTTTCTTGAGACCTAGCAGTAGCATGTAAGTATAAACTGGGGGTTGAATTTTAACCTATTAATATAATGAGTTTGTTAATCGTTAGTTTCACACGTCTGCTATTTACCACAAGCACTCAAACACCTTTTATGGTGCGTCTCATGGCTCACTAATAGGATCTCAAATCTACTAGTCCCAACACTCTTTCAGGAAATCAATCCAGCTGGTACTCAATATTTATACAGACCATTTTAACCTAGGCCCAAAAGGACTTACAAGGAGGTGCATAAATCATTAACAAACTCTGGTTAACTGCAGTAAGATTATATTCTCTGCAGTTAATTATAATTCTAACAGCCTACTCGACCAATTTTCCAGGTCCATACCTCACTACCCATCTCCCTCGGCTGTTAAGATCTACAGCTGTTTTGAGTATTCGCACACTCCTATAGATCTCTCTCCTACCAATTTTATCTACAACTTGTAGAACAATTCCAAGTAGTAACTATCCCAATGGATTTCCAGTTCTCTACTTTTAAGCCTCCAAAGCCATATCCACATGGATGGTAGCCTTTAAGCTTTTGTAGCTCAACCGCTTCCCAATCTTTTAATGCTCTGTTACTTTCAAATCGAAAGTAAATTATACCGTCATCATAATCTTTTCTCATTGCTAGATTTTCTGACACTTTTCGCATAGCTGTGTAACTGTTGAATGAATGTTCATTTAATTCCATAATATCTCCTTATTGGTTAAGAGTTGAATTCTGTGTGACAAAGGCCCGACTACCTATCTAGAATTTTCATCGTTCCATAGCACTTATATTATAGTGGTCTGTCACCATTACCACTTACTATCGTTAAAGGTTAGCGGAGAGGGGATTTGAACCCCTGACCTCTGGATATTTCTTCCAGTGAGCTACATAAGATAGCTTATCTTATTCCTGACTGCTCTACTCCGCGATACAACTTACCGTTATCGTTCAATCAGTAAGAGGGCTCAAGTGATCAACAAGAGCTAAGTCTAATTATATAATTTGTCCTAAAGTAATGTATTCTATAAAATGATCTTCCTTATTTTTATATTCTTTTTCTATAGCCTTACCAATACTATCATTTTTATAAACACCTATTATTTCATGATCAATACGAACTGTATTATCATATTCGTATCCAAGTTGTTCAAATTTAACGGAATATATTACTACTAATTCCATAGTATCTCCTTTATTGATTAAGAGTTTAAAATATTAAATGAGACAGACCAGCGCTAAGCAACTCAGTTCATGACTCTGATATAGCCCATCTCATAGGCATTCCACTAGGTGGAACAGTTTTAATATAATGCAGTCCCGTTCGCGCATGTTTTGTTCAGGTAAAGGCTCTATTTCCTAGGATTTTAAGAGGCACCTACATTATAATTTAGTTGCGGGAGCTGGAATCGAACCAACCAGACTCGGCTTATGAGACCGTGTTCATCACCGTGATGTCCCGCAGTTATATTAATTAGGACGATGTTTTTCTTCATGAACACCATCAAGTATCATGTATAATGTCTCAAGATCTTCACTAGCTTTATTAAGCTCTTGATCCCAAGTTCGATAGCTTTCATCAATACATTCATGACATGTATCGTGTCCCATAATCTTGGTAATTCGGTCTTTATCATCCCATTGACCACATTCAACACATTGGTTACCACCAACTGATTTTAAATACTTTTTAACAACCTTATCTACCTTTGTAGCCATAAAACCTCCATTGGTTAAGAGTTATAAGTAGAAGAGCCAGGTTATTTACCCAGCTCTTTAAGCTCAAGCAACAACTGCTTATTGCTATCCCTAAGGACTTCAACAAGCTTGTCATAGCTCTTACATACATCTATATGATTACGCTTAGCAGAAGCAATAGCCTTTGCATACGCAACACATACAGTGCAGTTAGTATCTATCATAGATACCTCCTTTCCTTTAGCTTATAGGAAAAGATAATTTTAGAGCCTAGTTTAGCCAGTCTTTCGCTGTCTTATGCTCTGTAATGTTTGGTATAAGTTTATATATATACTTACGCACACTTACGCGGTAGGAGACTATACGTAAGCACTATCTATTGATTTAAGGCTGTGTATATATATAATACTACTAATAATACTAAAAAAGGATGAAAACGGGGGAATTTCACCCCCGCCAAGCTAGCTTCTTACTGGCCTAATAACTCTTCAGCTTCTGATTTCTCAGGTGGAAGAGCATCTAGCATAGGTTTAGTAGGCTCTAACAAGTCAATGTCATGCCTCTTACCAATTGCTATAATAGCCTGAAAGACTGTTGCCCACTTCTGCAAGACATCCCTTTGAGATGGAGTCTTAGTTCTAAACACAGGATCATATCCAGGTCTAGTACCAGCTGTTGCCAACTCTCGGAACATCCTATCCAATGCATCAGTGTATTGAAGGTTCAACTTCGCTTTAATAGTATCAGCTATATATTTCATCGGTTCTCCTTTAGTTTACCTTTGGTTTAAGTTATCAAAAACATTTTATTTCAATTTGAAAATAACGTAATTTCCATTTTGGAAATCCACCCGATAGGGTGGCGTGTACATATAAGACCAAGCACTAAAATGCTACAATTTTTAAAAGTTGCCTAAAATAAAGGTTGTTTTTTAATAATCCGTTTAATAAATTTGGATATGAAAAAGTACATATTAACTATTATGTATGATGAAGACAGCGATGTTATTGAGTTTATTCAGGAAGAGATTGTTGTTGAAGAAGATATCAAGATTAATCTTAATAATGATACTATAGCTAATCTAACTAGCGAAGATATGGAATTAATTATGGATTCTAAGGAATATGGGAAGACTTAAAGTTAGCGCTCCCTTGACGGGAGCTTTGTTTATATGAGAGTATATAAGGTAAATAAAGTTGAGCATATAGTCTTTGATGAGTTAGATGAAGTACCAAAAGATATAGACATCGTAAGTGACTGGCGCAGTGGTAAAATAGGTGACTGGGTACAAGCCGATGATGGATGCTTCATACAGATTTTGCGCAAAGGAAAGATGGTTGTGCCGAAAGGGCGGAACAAGGTTAGGGAATACGTTGGCACGTGCACTGGGACTTTTCCAGTAACCTCCAAGGTGAAAATGGACACTTCACGCAGACTCAATATTTACTCCTTTGGAGGGAGTAAGAGTTCTGCAGACGTTCTTCTAGATCGGACTGTACTAAGTAAGCATGAACATCTTTTCGTTGTATATATTGCATCAGGTATGTCTCCACAACAGGCTTATATGAAGGCTTTTCCTACGAATAGTCCTGGATATGCTAATCAGAAGTCTGCTCAACTTGTTAAAACAAAAAGGATAATGACTGCTATGAAAGAAGAATTAAAACCAGTATTAGAAGAATTAGGTATAAATGAGAATAGTATATTAAAGAATATAAATACTATTGCAATGTCATCTGAAAAGGATGAAACTAGATTAAAGGCATTATTTAAGTTATCTGATATAATGGATCTAGAGGATAAAAATAGAACCACAGTTACTCAGGTGTCTGGTGCGTTGTTTCAAGGTTTTGCAGAAAAAGAATTATTAAAAGCTGAAAGGCCAAAAGAGATAGAATAATGTTTAATTTAAAAAATTTCTATAAAAATCAAACTGTGACAGCTGCTTTAGGCAAACCATTACTGCATTCTCCATTAAGTGAAATCTTTCCTGAAGCAACTAATATATATGATAAAGAAAAAGATCCAGTTTTAAATTGGGTAAAAGAGAAGTTAGATGTCAAGAGTCATGGTAAAACTGAGATGGATATGATGAATGCTTTTATGAGGAGTCAACCAGCTTGGGCAGCTTATTATAAACCATATAAAGATGTTAAAGATTATAAAGATAGAGTTGCAGGAGATTTTACAAATTTAATACAAGGTAATTTATGGGCTGGAGGAATGGTTGGTGGCAGATGGGCCCCATTATTTGATTTAGTTAATGCTGCAGCTTATCATACAAGAGGTCATGATGAAGGAAGAAACTTGGCTTTGATGAGTTCAATTTTTCCTACTATTATGCCTACAAAAATACCAGGTTCTAATAAAATTAGTAATTTTCTAAATAAATGGGTTATTCCTAAATATGGTGATGATATACTAAGAGATATTGTTAGAGGGCCATCAATTAAAAATGCTTCAGAAAATCTTTCTGGATATATAGGTCAACCTTTAATTCGAGGTTTACGTGCTCCTATTAGTAGAGCATGGTTAAATTTAAAAGATCCTTCAGGAGCATATTCGTTTCCTAAATGGGGAGAAACTATAGATATGCTTAAAGGCAGAGATCCAATGAGGCATCGAGATGATTTCCTGCATGGATATGGAGATCAGTTTAAAGATCAAGAACATTCAATTGCGCGTGGATTATATAAAGCTATTATTAAGGATGAACCTTTATATATAGATAAAATGCGAAGAGGATTGTTTGGGATGGATAACACTAGTTTAAAGTTTAGATCTACAAGAGCTCTTAATAAAAAAGTTCATGAAGCTGCAGCTGAATATTTTTTAAATAGATCATTACATAATTTAAAACTGAAAAATTTTAAGGGATCATTTCACTATAATCCTACTGGAAAGCCTGGTGGAAAACTTGAGAAATTTGAATTTGATATTCCGTGGAATAAAATTTTTAAAGAAGTAACTTCTTCGAAAGACCCCGCAGAGGCTTCTTTTATACATGCAGGAAAATTATGGGAATATAATTTAGATATTCCTGTTGTAAAAAGATTAGATGACGTTTGGAAAAGTGTTTCTTTGAGTGGAGGAAGACATGCTCCCGTTGTTAATCAATTTGGTCATGGTTGGCAAGACCCATCAAAAGCATTTAAGATTGGGGATGAACCTGCTTATGACAAATTATTTGATACTTGGAATATGACTTTAAATCGTGGTGAGAGCATTTGGAAGTTTCCCTATAGTGGTATGACTCCTTTGAAACGCCTTTTATATGCTACAATGTGGTCTAGAACTCGTCCTAGGAGTCCTTTTGGTATAGCTAAACAATTGAGTGACATGGGGAATTGGGTAAATATAGCTAGACATTATGGAAGTAAAGCTTTAGGTTTAAATGAAGTTAAATTAATTTCAAATTTAACTAAAAGAGAGGCATTTCAAAGATTGAAAAGAAGAGATAGAGGGGAAGCTCTTTTCTCGTTTTTAGATTACGTTAAAAAGGAAAAAAATTATAATGTACCTGAGACAATAGAATCAATATATAAGGATCCTGTGGAATTTAAGAAATTAGTGGATCAATTTAATATGAAATTAAATCCAGATCTATTTAAATCCTACAAAGAGAGTCTTGCGTTACCACAAAAACCATCACACATAAAACCTAGATAATTTTAAATAATGGCTAATATAAACACACAAAATGTATCAAAGGCAGAAGAAGCATTAGAGCTTGCTAAGAATGATATGATTGCATTTGGTAAGTTGTTTTTACCTGATGATTTTATGAGAAGTGAAACTCCATTCTTTCATTATGAAGTAGCAGATGCAATATGCGATATGGATAAAAGGCAGTTAGCTGTTATATTACCTAGAGGTCATGGAAAAACTGTTTTAACTAAATGCAGTATTATGAAAGATTTTTGTTTTACTACAGAACCTTTATTTTATGGATGGGTTGCTGCCTCGTCTAAAATTAGTGTTCCAAATCTTGACTATATAAAATATCATTTGGAATATAATGAAAAAGTTTCGTATTATTTCGGTAGTCTAAAGGGTAAAAAATGGACAGAAGACGATATAGAACTAACAAATGGATGTAAACTTATATCAAAATCAAATTTGTCAGGAATTAGAGGAGGAGCTAAGCTCCATAAAAGATACGACCTCATCGTTCTGGACGATTTTGAAGATGAAAATAATACCATTACATCAGAGTCTAGGTCTAAAATTGCGAATCTTGTTACCGCGGTTGTCTTCCCTGCTCTTGAGCCTCATACGGGTAGGCTTAGGATTAACGGTACTCCTGTTCATTTCGACTCCTTTATACAAAATATACTTGTCGGCAAAGAAAAAGCTGAAAAACAAGGTGAAAAATATAGTTGGCACGTGATTAGTTATAAAGCTTTACAACCTAATGGAACTTCATTATGGCCTGGTTGGTTTGGGATGAAGGAAATGCAACGTAAGAAAAAGTTTTATGCAGATTCAGGACAGCCACAGAAGTTTTATCAAGAGTATATGATGGAAGTACAAAATGCAGAGGATGCAATATTTACTAGAGATCATTTACAATTTTGGAATGGAAGGTTTAAACATGATGAGGATACTGCAATCAGCTATATCATACTTGAAGACGGAACTGAAAAACCTGTTAACGTCTTTGCGGGGGTTGACCCAGCTACGGATAGTGCCAGAAGAGATACTGACTTTAGTGTTATCCTCACTGTCGCTGTTGATAGCGACAATAATTGCTATGTTCTTGACTATATTCGTAACAGGTCATTACCTGTGCTTGGGATTCCTGGCGATAATAAAAAAGGTATCGTGGATCATTTGTTTGATTATCAAAAAATTTACCACCCTTCTCTTTTTACTATTGAAGATACCGCGATGTCTAAACCAGTATTTCAATCGCTTGTTGCGGAGATGAGAAGAAGAAATGATTTTAGTGTTAAGTATTGTGCTGAAAAGCCAGGAAACAGAATGAGTAAGAGGGATAGAATACAGGAAGTGTTAGCTCAAAGATTTGCTATAAGAAGTATGTTTGTTAGAAAAGATCATTACGACTTACAGCATGAAATATTTACATTTGGCCCAAGAATGGGGCATGATGATACAATAGATGCTTTAGCTTATGCATGCAAATATGCACATCCTCCAAAATCTATGAAACAAAATAGAAGTGGAGAGTGGATGAGACATAGACCTAGAGCAAAAAGCTGGATAACAGCGTAAGGAGAATAAAATGGCAGAAAGTATGAAAAAGAAATTGGAAGCATGGTTAAGAAAAGAGAGGGGCAAATCTGGTTTTGCATCTAAAGGTCCACGCTGGAAACCTAAACCTAAAAGAGCAACAGGTGCTAAAAGTTTAACAGAGCCAACTTATCATAAAGAACCAAAAATAGTTAAAAAAGGTAAGAAGACTTATAAACCAGTTACATATCCAACAGCAAAAGAAATTTTAAAACAAGGAAAGTAGAATATAATTATGCCTAGAGTTGGAAGTTTTACATTCCCTTATACAGGTGAAGGATATAAGGCTGCTAAGAGAACATCAAAGATGTTAAATACACCTCTTATAGATAATTCTTTTGATAAAGAGAATAACGAGGATGATTTGTATTCATTAAATACTGGCAATAATTTATATTCAAATGTAGGGAATAATTTAGATACAGCTTTTGGTTCTGGAATGGAGAATAGAGGTGGATCAAGAATAATGAGTTCACCAGGATTATCTCCTCCTAATTTTGATACTGCAGTAACAACACCTCAGAAGTTCCCTTGGGAAGATGCTAAAAAAATGGGAGGAGTATATGGCTAAGATTAAAATGCATATATGACCTAAAGAAAAAAAGCTTCATCCAGTTGGGAAAAAGCATAAGAAATCTGAAGAGTATAAACAAGCAAATAACACTTATAAAGCAGGAGAGTGATGAAAAAAACTGATAGAGTAAAAAGAATTTTTGAATTAGCAGATGGCGATAGTCGTGCTCAGTGGGAGTACGTAAATCAAAAAGGATTTGATTTTTCTAATGACAATCAATTAACTGAAGAAGAACGAGTTGTTTTAGAAGAACAAGGTATGCCTACTTTTACTATTAATAGAATTTTACCTGTAGTTGAGATGTTAAATTTTTATGCAACTGCTAATGGTCCTAGATGGCAAGCAGTTGGTGTAGAGGGTTCTGATACAGATGTTGCGTCTGTGTTTTCAGATATAGCTGATTATATATGGGATTTATCAGATGGTCCTACAATTTTTGCTAATTGTGTAAATGATTGTGTTACTAAATCAGTTGGCTATCTTATGGTTACTATAGATAGAGATTCTGATCAAGGTTTAGGAGATGTTGTTATAAAACAACCTGAACCTTTTGATATATTTGTAGATCCTAAATCTAGAGATTTATTATTTAGAGATGCTGCTTTTGTGTTATGTAGAAAAATTCTACCTAAAGAACATTTAAAGAAACTGTATCCAGATCAGGTTAGAAAAATAAATTCTGCTTCATCTAATTATGATGATGAAAGCAATATGTCTGAAAAATCTAGTGGAGGATTTAAAAAGGATTTTGCATATAAGGATATCAATTCAAGTGAATCTGTTGATCCTAATACTGGAGAACATGATGAATTGTTAGAATATTATGAGTTATATGAAAAAGTAAAAGTTCCTTTTATAAATGTGTTTATGCGTTCACCTATTGAACCTTCTGTAATGAGGGAAATGAAAAAGTCTGTTGATAAGCAAGTAGCTCAATTACGAGAAGAACTTGAAGTTAAATTTTTAGAAACAAAACAACAATTAGATATGGCTCTTCAGCAAAAGCAGATACTTCAAGCAAGATACGAATTAGAGATGAAGAAAGCTCAAGAAGAAATGGAAATGCAGATTCAATCTGCTAAACATGAACTTGAAAGTAAGTTAATGGCTGAACAAACTAGAGTAGAGAATGTTGTTGTTCCAGAAGATCAATTTAAAGTTATGATGGCTGAACCTGATTTTGAAAAGATGTTGGTAGATTCAATAAAATTTCATAAGGATCAAATTAGATTAACGTGTGTTGCTGGAGATAAATTGTTATATGAAAAAGAATTTCCAGAAGGAATTACAGAGTATCCTATTATACCTTTTCATTTTAAATGGACAGGTACTCCTTATCCTATTAGTGCAGTATCTCCTTTAATAGGTAAACAAAGAGAAATAAACAAAGCGCATCAGATACTTGTTCATAATGCATCTTTAGGAAGTAGTTTGAGATGGCTTCATGAAGAAGGAAGTGTTGATACTGATTATTGGGAAAAATACTCTAGTTCTCCAGGAGCTTTACTTCCTGTAAGACCAGGTGCCCAAGCTCCAACTCCAGTTCAACCAGCTCCTTTAAGCAGCGCTTTTTATGATTTAATTCAAATGGGTAAAAGTGATATGGAATATTTAGCTGGTATATATTCTTCAATGATGGGAGATACTGGGAAGCAACATGATACATATAGAGGTATGCTTGCAATGGATGAATACGGAACAAGAAGAATTAAGCAATGGATGAAAAATTGTATTGAACCAGCATTAAAGCATACAGGGGAAATAGTTAAACAGTTTACTCAGGCTGTTTATAGCTCACATAAAGTATTTAGAATGGTTCAACCAAATGCTCTGCAGGAAGAAAAGCAGGCAGAAATTAATATACCTATGTATAATGATTTTGGAGAAGCAATAGGTAAAATACATGATTACCAAGCTGCAAAATTTGATGTTAGAATTATTTCTGGTTCTACATTACCAATAAATAGATGGGCATATTTATCTGAACTAAAAGAATTAATGCAAATGGGTGTAGTTGATGATATAGCAGTTCTTTCAGAGACCGATATTAAAAATAAAGAGACTATTGCAAAAAGAAAATCTCTTTATTCACAATTACAAGGTCAGCTAAATAGTATGGAAGAAGCTATTAAAGATAAAGAAGGAACAATAGAAACTCTCCAAAGACAACTTGTTCAAGCTGGAATCAAAGGTAAAGTTCAAGATGCTGAAATGGAAATTACAAGACAAAAAGAGCAACTTAAAACAGGTCTTAAAAAAGCTTATCTTCAAACAGAAGCTGAACAAAAACTTGCTAGCAAACTTATAAAAGAAGGTGCTGTAAAAGCGTCTAAAGCATTAGGTGATAAAACTAATCTTGAAAGAGAGAGGATTGCTATGAAAGCAAGTAATATAATAAATAATTTGGAAAAGACTCAAGAAGAGTCTTAAATTTGCACTAAAATATTTCTTAATAAAGGAGAAAAATGATGAATGAAGAAAATAATGAAGTAACTCAAGAACAAAGTTCTGACTCTTCGAATGATTTCTTTGCTCAATTAGAAGGCTCTGTAAATGGAGTCGTCACAGAGGGAAGTGAAGAGACAGTTCAAGAGGTAACCCATCAAGAGAATCAAAATCTTGGTGGCTCCAATGATAACTGGGATAACGAAAGTAATCCTTACAAGAAAAGGTATAAAGATTCAAGTAGAGAAGCTGTAAAATTAAATGACCAACTTCGTCAACTAGAACCATTTATGCCAGTACTTGAAGCGATGAAAACAGATAGCGGTCTTGTTGATCATGTTCGTGATTATTTACAGAACGGAGGTCAGCCGAATCAAAATGTGAAAGAGTATCTTGGATTAAAAGAAGATTTTCAATACGACCCAACGGAAGCTATTGAAAGTCCTGATTCTGATTCAGCTAGGGTACTTGCTGCTCATGTTGATTCTGTAGTACAACAAAGAATAGGGCAGGTTTTGTCTCAAGAGAAACAAAATGCTGCAGTTGTTCAAACTAGGTTGTTACAGAAAAAACAAGAAGAAGCTTTCATTAAAAAGCATGGAATGACTGAAGAAGAGTTTTCTCACTTTAGAGATAATGCTAAAGATAGAAAACTTACATTAGATGATGTATATTACATTCTTAATAAAGATAAAGCAAGTCAAAATGTTGCTGATTCTACTAAGAAAGATATGTTAAATCAAATGAAAAATGTCAGAAATATGCCAACAAGCGCTAGTGATTCAAACAGTCAAGGTTCTGGTAAAAAAGGCGCATCCGATCAATTGTTTGATGGGTTGTTAGACCTTGATGGTAATATAGATAACTTGTTCGGTTAGATTGGTTAAGACCATCTACCGAGCTTAACTTTAGTCTGAACCGAAGGCATATAATAATATGCAGTTGAGGGAACGACATTAAGGAGATGGTCCAATGGCAGACTTATTTAGTCTAGAGACATATTCAGACTCTGATTCTACGGGTGGTGTTTCATCTGGTCCTCGTCAAGGTACGGGATTAGATACTGGCGATCTTCGAAGAAAGTTTAACTTTGGCGATAGGGTTTCTGAGCTAGCAATACCTCAAGATCCTTTTTTTAGATTTCTTGCAAAAGCTTCTAAAAAAGCCACTGATGATCCTTCTTTTAAGTTCACAGAGAAAAGACCTTCGTGGCATAAGCGTTATGCATATGTTTCAAATCACGGTGTAAGTGCACCTACTTCAATTGCTGGTGGAGATGCTGCAGTAGCATCTGGAGCAGTTGGTGCTGGTGATACTTACTATTTTACAATGGTTACCGATTACAATTCTGCTGGTAATTTGCAGAATGTATATGGTCAATCAACAAACGAAATCTCACCTGCGGATAATGGAACGCAACCTGCTTTCTTTATACCAGGTCAGATTATCAAAATACCTCACTCAACAACAGTTGCAGCAACTTCTTGGGATGATACAAACGCCTCAGAAGGTACAGCACCAACTGATTATATTATTGCAAAAATAGAAACAGTAGATAATACTACTTTTCCAGCGGGAGCTGCAAGTAGTACTACAAACGGTATTAACTTAAAATGCAAAATAATCAAAGGTCCTTCAGCAGCAACTGAGCTTACATCTTATCTTATGCATAATAATGCATTAGATGATCAAGATGTTTCAGGTAAATCTGTTGCAGAATATCTTGAAAGAAAAAGATGTTATGTAGTTGGTACTGCATTTGGTGAAGGTACTGGTTACCCAGAAACATGGAAAGATCAACCTTATTCAACAGGTTATGGTCTAACTCAAATTTGGAAAACTTCAATGGCAATGACAAATACGTCTAGAGCTACTATATTGAAGTATGAACCAAATGAGTGGGCTAGAGTCTGGAAAGAGAAGTTAGTTGAACATAAATGGGATATTGAGCAATCATTATTATTTGGTACTCAATATACTGATGCTGATAGTGTTAACTATACTCAAGGTGCTGTAGATTTTATTTCTAATTACGGCAATGCCTTTAGTCTTAACATTAATACTAAAACAGCTGACGACTTTTTAGATGATCTTTCTAATTATGTAGATCCACGATATAACAGTAGTCAAGCAACAGTTTTCTTTGTTTCTACTGCTGTTTATAACTGGATGCATAAAATGGGTGGATACTTTAAAAACAACTTAGAAATCTCTTCTAATTTTAGATCAGATTTTGCTATGACTGGCAAGAAAAAAGTGTTTGGTGTAGATATTACTACATTCTCAACACCTTATGGTGATATGAATGTGGCTAGAAACATCCACTTAGATAGTACACAAATTAAAATGCTTGGTGTTAACATGAAGCATTGTGCTTATCGACCACTTGTTGGAAATGGTCTTAACAGAGATACTTCAGTCTACGTAGGGGTTCAGACATTAGAGAACTCAGGAGTCGATCGTAGAGTAGATATGATACTAACTGAAGCAGGTATGCAATGGGAAATGCCCGAATCGCATGCTATATGGACGTAAGGAGATAAATTATGGCTAATCCAATGTATGGACAAAATAAGTTTGATAATAGCGCAGATGCAATTATCGGTGATAATGGCGAAGCATATATCAAGCGTAATGTAATAAGCATGGGTGCAACTACAGCTGAAACTAGTTTAACTGCTGCTCAAACAGGTAGTTTAATTGTTTTAAATAGTACTGCATCTCAAATACAAGTAATTAATCTTCCAACTGTTTTGCCAGAAGATATCGGAACATATTATGATTTCTGTGTAACGGTTATTGGTAATAGTGGAGCTGCTGGTTCTTATACTATTAATACTGGTGGTCATGCTACTGATCCTAGCTCTGCAACTAAAGGTTATGACGACTTTATAGGTACTTTAGCAGTCCTTGATGGAGCTGCTGAAGCTGCTGCTGATAAGACATCTGTTTTACCAGCTAGTGGCGAAGGAACTATGGTATTGGCAGATAATACTACAAATGCAAATATAGCAGTAGGAGCTAATTTTAGACTTACCGCTGTTGGAGCATCTGTTATTGGTACTGCTAGTAGTGACGTTTGGCTATGTTCTGGACTCTTATTAGGTGAGGCTACTGGATTCGTTACAACTAACTTATTCACAGCACCTTAAGGAGGTAGATAATGGCTAAATTAGGCGGGCAAGCTGGATATGGTAAAGGGCACTATGTTGAAAACATAACTGCTGCTGTAACGCTTACTACTGGAGATAGTGGTAAAGTGTTTACAATAGACCAAGATTCTAGCTTTGCTATAACACTACCTAAAGCTGCTGATGCTGGTGTAGGTTGGCATGCGAAGTTTATAATAACTGATGTTGGGGCTAATTCTGTCACAATAATACCACACGCTGATGAAGATACCTTAGTTGGTATGGTTGTTTCGGCTGCAGGTTCTGAGTCAGGCGACCAGTCTGCTGAAAGTGGTGTTGACGTAATAGACTTTATTAGCGGAGCACAACTTGGTGATTTTGTTGAATTGTTTTGTAATGGAACTTACTTTTTTGTTTCTGGTATGATTCACGATTCAGCTCATGTTACTATAAGCTAGTAAATAAATAGTTTGGGCGCCTCCTAAGGTGAGCTTCCCTCCCTGAGGAGGTGTCCTAAACATTAAAGGAGAATATGAGTTTTGAAACAGATATAGAAGCTTTAACTGGATTATCAATTGATGGATCCAGTTCACCAACTGAAACTGAAATAACTCAATTTATTAGAGATGGTGTGATAGATGTTATTTCTAAAGTGTTAGAGTTTAAACCTGAAGAAGGTTCTTTATTTTCTAGAGTAGATTATGATACTGGAAGTGGGCAAACTGTAAATAGTGGTTTAATTGTTAATGTTACAAGAGAACATGATGATACTTCTATATTAAGACCAGCAGATAGAATTCCTACTAGAGATAGATATGACGCTTTAGATGATACTAGTTTAAAGTTTAGATCTAAATATAATCCAGCATATTATGTTTTAGATAAAAAAGTTCATTTAGTACCTACAGCTGGAAGTAGTGGAAATAGAGGTGTTATAAACTTTATAGACTATGATATTGCAATAGATGAAGATGAAGCTGGAACTAATTTAGAAAATTTTCCAAGTAAGTATTATCATTTAGTTACTTTATATGGAGCAATAAAAACAGTTCAATCTAAAATAGCTCATATAGCTGAAGATGATGAAGATTCAGAACTTGTAACTCTTTGGAATAGTGTTTTAAATAACTTAAAAAATGATTATGTAGAAGCATTTACTGTTATGCAAAAAGCTTCTCCAAAAGCTCAAGGAGGACAACCAAGTGAAAGTTAAAGAATTAATGGAAAGAGCTGGGATAACAGAAACAGGTAGAGCAATTGCGTATATAAAAGATGCAATAGAAGAAATAAATTTAGAGGGTGAAGCTGCTGTTAGAACAGAAAGAATTAATGTAGAAAAAGATAAAAGATTTTATACTTTTCCATCTGATATGGTTAAAGTATTAGAAATAAGATGTAAAAATCACTTAAATAGTGAAGATGAATATAGAAAAATACCACGACTTCTGTATGAACCTAAGATAGTTGATGCAGATGCAGAATAGGAGACAATAATGGCGATAAGTAACGCAACAATGACTATAACGATTACTGAATCAGTTTCGTTAAACGGCACAAATAGAGGAAATACAATAACTAAGAGTATAAGTAATATTCATGATGTTATGGAAAGAATTATAACAGTCCCAACATCTGAAGTTGTTTTATATACAACAGATGCTAGTGCTGTAGCTGGTTCAATATTTGATAGAGATTATGTTAAATATGCAAGAATTACAAACAAAGATGCAAGTAATTATGTAGTAATAAGAATTAAAAATGCAGATAATGATGAATTTGCTTATAAATTAGCAGCAGGTGAATCATTTGTTTTATATGGACATGTTGCATCAATGAATGCAGTAGATGCAGGTACACTTGATATAGGCACTGGTTGGCATGATATTTCTTCAATTAAAGCAACAGCCAATAGTGGCGCAGTTGATGTTGAGATTATAGTTGCAAGTGTAAACTCATAGGAGTAATATGGCTACAGTTAGAGAATATGGTTATTATATAAAAGGTAACAAGTTATCATTAGTAGAAAGAGATACTGCTTTTGATAATGATGTTAATTCTAAAAGTTATGGACCTGGATCAGATAGATCGCAATGGAAGTCTCCTCTTGCAGATATATCAAAAGGTTTAGAATTACAGTTCACTTATCTTGATGAACAAATAGTTGATGAAGGAAGTGAAGTATTATTACCTAGATACTTATCTAGAGCAATAGTTTATTATTTAAAAGCTAGAATGTTTGAAGATGCAGGTAATAATGATATGCGTAAAGAAAATATGATTGAATTTAGAAAGATGTTAGAAAAACATGAAACAGCAAAAGTTTCTGGACCTAGAATGATTTCTCCAGGACCTTATGCAATAAGATAACAATAAACGAGCCCATTCACGCACAGCCAGTGCTTAGGGCAGGAGGTAAACATGGCAGGAAATAGAGGTGGTTTACATAACTACACAGTTCAAGAAGGTCAAAATGCAGCTTTAGGACAAGCTGGTGCTTTATTAACTAATGATACATCAAACGATATAGATGCTCCAACAGGAACAACTTGGGTAGCATTACAAATAATAGATGATGCAACTTTTACAACATTAACTCAAGAAAGTAATAGATGGTTTGGTTCAGCAACAGGAGCTACTGATCTTGATTCTAATGGCGATACTACATCAGGTATTACATTTCCATCAGGTATGACTATATATGGTAGATGGTCAAAATTTAATTTAGCAGGTGGAACTGTTATAGCATATTTAGGATAAACATGGCTTTAGGTTTAGGGTCAAAATTATCAAAGTCAGGTATAGTTACTCCTGGTATAGTAACAGATTCTCTTGTATTAAAACACAATTATTCTGCAGGCAGTGTAGTACCTTTAAGTGATGGTGCTGCATTTTTTGATGGTGTTGATGACTATATATCAGTATCATCTGCAACAGCTCTAACACCTTCTTCTATAACAGTAAGTGCTTGGGTTAAATTTCCTGGAGAAGCTCCAACAGATAGCTATCCTAGAATTGCAGATAATGATGGGACTACTGGTGATGGGACTGATAAAGGTTGGAACTTTAGATATGTTAAAAGTTCTAATATTTTTTCTGCAAGAGTATCTGCTAATGGCGAAGACCATGACCTTATACAATCAGATTCAACATATACAGATTATAATAAATGGTATCATGTTGCATTTACTTATAATCATTCTAATGGGGAAGGTAAAATTTATATAGATGGAGTTCATGATGGTACTGATGATGGTGATATTACAGGCGCTTTAAATGATTCAGGTGAAGCTTTACGTATAGGTGGAGATACAGCAGATAACCAAATGTGGGATGGATATATATGCAATGTAGGAGTATGGTCTGCAGTATTAACACACGCGCAAATTAAATCAATTATGTGGAAGAATTATGCTGGATTAACCTCTAGCGAAACAACAAGTTTAGTATCATGGTGGAATCTTAGCGCAGATGCTAACGATTCTCATGGCTCAAACAATGGGACATTAGCATAATGGCAGCTACAATACAAACAATTCAAAAACCAACACGAGCTAGAGGATTAGATACTTCTGGTAATAACAATCATGCACAAATATATTCAGGTAGAGCATTAGAGTTTGATGGTGTTACTGATTATTTAGATACAGAGATGACTGGTTTAACTTCAGGTGGTAAATTTACTGTAGCTGGATGGTTTTATTTAGATTCTACTCAACAGAATTATGCTTCTGTTTGGTCTATAGCCGATTGGGAAACTGCTTCTGTGCGAGGCATAACAATGAGATATAATAATAGTGGGGCAGATTTATCTGTTACTATAGGTAAAGCAGGTACTAGTACATATAGTCTTCAATATATTATTGATAATAGTGACAATGATTCATTTCAAGGTCTTAAAAATAGTTGGCATAGATATGTTGTTGTAGTAGACAGTGATGCATCAGGAGATACTGCAGCTACATCTATTAATTTGTATTGTTACATAGACGGTGTTTTAGTTGCTAATGAAGATTTTGATAATACACCTGATCACTTTCAATCAGAAAATGGAGAATCCTTTTTAATAGGTAAAGGAGGTGTAAACGAGACTGAATCTTATTGCTCTATGAAAGCGACTGATGTTCAATTTTGGGATAAAGCATGGACTCAAGAAGATGCGACTTATGATTATCTTAATCCAGAACAATTAGCATTAAATAGAGGTGGCACATCGCTAACTAACTCTAATCTTAAAGTATGGTACCCAATGAATGAAGGCCATAGAGGTAATCAGTCTTATGTACTTGATGCTTCTAATACAGGGCTTGGTGATGAACTTTTAACTAATACAGATATGTCTTTAGGAGATGATGGTAGTTGGTCAGGTCACAACTTAGATGGAGGAGATACTGATATACCTATCGATGAAACTGGCGAAACTGTTTATTTTACAGATACTAAGTCATATTCTGGAGGTAAATCTTTATATGTTTCTGTGGACCATTCTGGAGATGGAGTAAAAAATAATTCAGCAAATGCAGTAGTAGGTGTTACTTATAGAATGTGGGCAAGAGTATGGGTAGTTGCTGGTACGATTGATATGCACCCTGCAGATGCAGGATTTGGTGATGATACAGGAGTAACTTCTACTACTACTGGAGAATGGGAAGAATTAGAAGTATTTGCAACTTGCGATACTGCTAGAACTCCTAATAATTGGTGTATTACTCAAATTACTAGTACAGATGCTACTTGGTATATAGACGCAATGTCAGTTAAAGCTGTAAACGATAAAAACAACGCAACAACTGTATTTTATGGTGATGATTTATTTGATGCTGGAGTTGGAGATTATGGTGATAGTACAGGAGCATGGGTTGCGCAAGGAAGTAATGGTATGACTAATGATACTAGTGCTTTGAAAATCACCTATGCAGATAACGATGATGGCGCTAAGTTAATGTTAAATAATGCTGCAGATTTAACTTCAGATTTAACTGTAGGTAGAAGTTATAGATTAACTTATACATATAAAATAAATACAGATGATGGAACTACAATGAGTGCGCAAATAAATCAAGGGGACAGTACTTTTAAAACCTCAAATCTTACAGAAACAAGTTTTACAACTCTTACACAAGACTTTGTTGCCGCTCATGCTACTAATGCTGCTTTTAGATTTAATAATATGGATTCAGGTGATATACTTTGGATTAAGGATGTATCATTAAAAGAAATAGGAACAGCAACAGGTTGGACAGATGCAGACCAACAACTTGATATACCTCAAACAGCATTACAATCTTATAATCAGTTAGCTTGGTTTGATGGAGATGTTTCTGATAATAAAGTTGTAGATGATGAAGGATTTACTCCTGATGATTTTACAACAGTTTCTTTTTGGATGTTTTATAATAAGCAAAAAGGTAGTGAAGGATTATTTGATTGTATTGATTGGAGTGGAGGTACTAATTTTAGAATATATTTAAATAGTTCTAATAAAATAAAAATTGATAGATTAACAGCTTCTGAAACAACAGAAGGAGAAACTCATTCAACTGCTTTAACAGATGGTAAATGGCATCATATTCTTTGTGTAATACCTAAGGATGCAGGTAGTAGTAATTGTACGATAATGATTGACGGAGAGGAAGAGTCCTTTACTACATCATCAGCTATGCCTGTTAGTTCAAGAACTATAAATTTAACTTATGGTGGTGGTTTGACATACGAATATTTTGAAGGATGTATAACTGAGGTTGCTGTTTATTCAGATGCATTAACTACAGCTGAAAAATTAGAATTATATAATGATGGAAAAGCTGCAGATGCTACAACAGTAGGAGATAATTTAGTTAGATATTGGAGAAATAATGGTTTAGCAACTTGGACAAATTTAGCTAATCCTGGAACAGCTGATGGAGTTCCTACTTCTTTAGAAGAAACAATGCTTATTACAGCAGGTGTAGACAGTTCAAGAGATTCACAAGGGTTCTTGATGAATAGGAAAAGATCTACTAATAGTTTGAATGTAAATTATCAAACAGGCACCAGTAATCATACTTTTGGTAAAGTTTTAAGTGAATCTGGAGCAGTTGATGACGGTCTTTCTTTTCTTGCTAGTGGAACTGGTGGTGGAGCAATGACTATTACTTGTTGGGTTAAACCACAAGATGCAGGTAACGGGACACAACAAATTATATCAAAAAATAACAATACTGACGGATACAGAATTCAGGTAAATGACTCTTCGAAAACTGTTTCTTTGTTTATTGAAAAAGATGATAATCATGCAAGCGTTGGGTGCACATCTTCAACAGCTTTAGCTAATGATACTTGGTATTTTATAGCAGGGTCTTATGATGGAGATACTAGTAGTGGGGAATCAAGAGTTTATATAGGAACTGACAGTTCATTAACTTATGAAACAGCTAATAGTAGTGGTGTAGAGATGAACGCTTCTGCAGGAGATTTATTTATAGGCGCACATAATCCAGGTGGTGGTAACTTTGTAGGTGAAATTGATGATATATGTATCTATAATAAAGAATTAACTGCATTAGAAGCAGATGGTAGTGCAGCAGAAGAGAATGATGTAATAACAGGTGGAGAAATTTATAGAAATTATAAAGCAGGTAAAAGGAGTCACAGATAATGGCACATTATGAAATGTATTATTGTATACCTAGCAGTGCATTTAATAGCGCTGTTGGGATTAAAATAAAAGGATTATATCCAATAGTAGAATCAGTTGATGAGGAAACTGGAGATGTAACTTATAAATCAGAACCTACATGGTATGATATAATGATGAGTGGTCAAGTAGGTCCTCCTAGATATTCACATGATAAGTCTTATGTTATCATTAAAGGTGAATGGTCTATGAAAGATGGAGTATTATCAGAATTAGCAGCATTAGGAGATAGTGAAAGTTATCCATCATTTAGTATATTGACTAAATCAGAAGCACAAGTATTAGGTAATAGTTCAACATTTATAGGAGAATAAAATGAATTTAATAGATAGTATTAAAAAGCATGAAGGTTATGTTGGTATTGTTTACAAAGATAGTTTAGGTATAGATACTATTGGATACGGTTTTGCAATAAAAGATTTAGAACTTGATGAAGATATATGTGAAATAATTCTTGAACGAAAAATTACACAATTAATAGATAGAATAAATAATAAATTTAGTTGGTATAAGTATATGCCACAAGAAATTAAAGATATAGTAACAGAAATGTGTTATCAGTTAGGTGTAACAGGTTTTTCAAAATTTAAAAAAACAATTGCTTATTTACAAGATAAAAAATGGGAAGAAGCGTCTGTTGAAATGCTCGATAGTTTATGGGCAAGACAAACTCCTAATAGAGCGAAAGAGATGAGCGATAGAGTAAAAAAGTTAGGAGAGGATTAAAAATGGATGTAGATACATTAAAATCAGCAGTAATAGGCAGTAGTGGGATTAGTGTTCAATTTATGGACTTTTTACCAGATATTGTTAAAGTTGGTGTTGGAATTGTTACTATAGTATATTTTGCATATAAAATTCAATTGATACGTAAACAACTAAAGGAGTAGTTATGGATAAAGGTGTGGTTAAGAGGGTCATTGTGACTCCAGATAAACACTTTCCTCTTCATGACCAACCTGCAATTAACTGTCTCAAAAAGACAATAGAAATAGTTAAGCCTGATGCTTATGTAGATTTAGGCGATGTAGGAGAATGGGAAGCATTTAGTCACTGGAAATTTAAAAGAAGAAAAGCTCCACCATTGGAGTATTTAATAAAGGAGTTTGATAAAGATGTTAAAGATGTTAATGATGGGATGGATCAAATCGATGAGTCTTTGGACAAAGCGAATTGTAAGGAAAAGCATATTACTGAGGGTAATCATGATAATTGGCTTAATATGTCAGTTGAGAAATTTCCCTATATTCCTCAGTATAGATTTGCTAATGCTGTTGACCTTAAAGGTCGTGGGTACAAATATCACAAGTTTGGCAAGTTTCTCAAAATGGGAAAACTTTACTTCTATCATGGCCATCAATATGGCGGTCAATATCATACTTCTAACCATCTTAGGAAATTAGGATGCAATGTAATGTACGGACATTGGCACGATTTGCAACAGATGAGTGCAACTCATATGGATGGTCCAAAAAGTGCTTGGAGTATTGGATGTTTAAAAGATATGAGTCCGAGTTCTAATGAGTGGTTGGCTAATAGAAGAATTAATTGGGCTCATGCTTTTGCCATTGTTGATTTTTATGCTAAAGGGCTTTTTACAGTACATATTATACAGATTATCAATGGAAAAACTTCATTATGGGGAGAATTAATTGATGGAAACAAATAATATAAGAAAGGATAAAAATGTCATTTAGAGATCCAGAAGTAGAAGGAAGAAATGTTCATGGTACACCAGTGAGAGATATGGGATGGAATGCAAAAATACATTATTCTAAATCTTTACCAAAAGGTGAAGCTCCTGATTATTCGCCAGATACTTATAATTATGAATTATTAGATAGTATGCTATTGGTAAAAGATATGATTCTTACAAATCAAGCATGGGATGCTTCGAATAAAGCTGGTTGGACAAATCGTGAAGTTAAAGGTTATGATGCATATATGGGATATGTATCTCTTATGCAGAAAGAGTTAATAAAAATTGGATATTTAGATCCAGGTGAAGATGATGGAATAATGGGACCTAAAACAGAAGGTGCTATGAAAAGATATGCTTACAATAAACCTAATTGGGCTGAAGAAACATGGCACTCTATTAAAAATTTGGATTTAAATCTTTTTGATTAGAGGATAATATTATGGTAACAAATGATAAAGTTTTTAATATAATGATGTCTGAGGCAGCGTCTCCTATGGAATATTCGGGTACGCTTCCTTTAGATTTAGAAGAATTTCCTGTAATAACTAATGATGATGGAACTATATCAAATATTATTACAAGACAATATAGTGTAGATGATAAAGTATGGTTACTTCCTTCTATGAGGAAAGGCAAACACCTAACAGATGAAGAAATTGACCAAATGATTAAAAAAGGCGAACATTTCGGAATTTTCAATAATAAAACTGAAGCTGATTGGATGGATATGCAAATTCATGAAGATTTTGAAAAAATGTATGGAGGATAATGGACATACTTGCAATATTGGAACAATTTGGAATACCAGTAGCGGTAGCGATGGCGTTCGGGTTTTTTATTTGGAAACAAAATCGGTTCATCCAATCTACTCTTATGCAAGAACTAGACCAAGACTTCAAGAGGTTGGAAGGTATTATTATTAAACTAATAGATCAACAGAAAATCATACAAATCGAGCAGAAGGGGCTAAATAGGCAATATCGTGCTTTAGTGGATATTATAGCCCATTTATCAGGAAATGGCCTAAAACATAAGTTTTTGCGCAAAATGGAAGATGATTAATGAATAAGACAAAAAAAATAAAGATTGAAACTCCTATAGGATCTATTGAAAGTGATAGCGGGAACCATGCAATTGATATTTTTAGCGTTGTTCTTATTATAGGTTTAGTTTTAATATTTAAAAAGATATGGAATAAAATATAATGCTAATACCCAAGATGCTTATAAATCAAGTTGCCACTTCTTTAACTAAACATTTTAAGCTAGATAAGATTATGAATTATGTATTTGATGATAATGAACTTGATAAAAAAGTAAAGTGCTTAGAAGAAAAAGTTGAATTATTAGAAAAGCTTTCACATCCTCAAAGAGATTTTGTTGTATGTGAAAAATGTAATAAACAGATAAAGGAGAAGTAATGCCAAAAGTTGGTAAAAAGAAATTTTCGTATACTAAAGCAGGTAAAACTGCTGCTAAGAAATATGCGAAAAGAACAGGTAAAAAAATAACAAGAAAAAGGAGTTACTAATGTCAGGGTTTGGAAAAATAGTTGCTGGATATATATTCAATGACGAAATGAAAGCTGAACTTATAGCGAAAATGAATGAAAGCGTAGATATACCTTTTATATCTGAAAAAACAGAAGCTAAAATTCTAGATGCTATTTGGGATAGTGTTGAAGAAGTTGTCAAAGAAGCATTAATTAAAGATTAATGCCTAAAGCAACTAAAAACATTCCAGGATTTACTGGTGGTGAAATAACTAAGTTTAATCCTAGAGATATACCCGATGAAGCCTTATCGAAAGCACAGGATGTTATGTTAGATAAACCTGGCCTGATAAGGCTTATGGGTAAAAATGAGACTCTTCTTGTTGATAATACTGAAGAATCGATGGATGCTAATATTACACCTGGATATGGTTTATATTCATTTAGAGCAGATAAGCATATTAGATTAGAAGGAACAATAACTGAAACTGCTACTTATACTTTTAGTGGGGCTGCTTATACTAAAGTTACTTGTGAAACTCCTCATAAATTTGCAACTGGATCATCAGGAGCAGGTGCTGAAATATATATATATGGTATGAGTGGTGGGGGTGCTACAGTAAGAACAAATTTTTTAAGAAAACATAAAATATTAACAGTTGTAGATTCTACAAATTTTGTAATCGATTTATTGTGGAGTGATTTAGGAGCTTCTTATACAGCGAAATGGGTATGGAATCCAGGGCCATGGGGTGGCAGACCATATGTAAATGAGGAAGGAAATTATTGTAATGAAGAAGCTAAAGATGGAAGTATTACAGGTGAATTTTCGTGGTGTTCAGAGACTAATAATCCTGTATATTCAGAGCCGATAGATGGAACTTTTTTGTATATTACTCTACAAGATGAACATGCTATTAATATTTATCATTATGTGTACAATGTAGTTATACTTGCACCTTTAGTATTGACTAATACAGGAGCTTCAAATATTTCTCATAATATGGTGAAGCCAGATATGATATATATTGCAAATGCGTTAAGAGTTTCTGACGGGCGTATAGAGCAAAACGTGAACAATAATAAAGTTAAATGGTTTGGGTATACTCCTCCTAGAAATCCTTTTGTTAAAGTGATTGATACAGCCGAAGAGAAAGGTCCTATAAATTCAGATATAAAAACCAACGGAGATTGGAATGTTTATAATGGTGCAAAAGGTGATATACCAGGAATATTGGATACTTCTGATAGAGGATATGTTGAATCATTTTTAAAAAAACCTAAAGATTTAGGAAGAACTTATCTTGGGAGTGAGCAAAATGCAACCTTTTTTGATTATAGTGGGCTACAATTTCAAGTAAGTCAATATAAAACTAGAGATGGAAGTGATCCAGATGCTATAGGAGGTCTTAGTAGTTTATTAAATGGAACAGGTAATCCTGGTAATAGTGGTAGTAATGTAGCTGAACCATTTAGCGAAAAGCCAGCAGCTAATATTAATCAAGCATATGTTAATCAGCAAAATACTGATGAAAATGAAATATTTAGATATATATTCCCTAAGCATCCAAGACAGATACATATGATTGTTTCTGCAGATACGTATGAAGCGGGAGACTGGCAAGGAGATGCTGAACATGCTAAGTTAAAATTTGGAATGGCATGGGTTTATGGAACAAAGACAATGTATCAAGAATCTAAAATTTATAGAAATAAACTTGTTACTATTAAATCTACTAATGCTCCTCAAAATAATGGGCCTGGAGACACAGATGACGAAACAGCTCCAGCCTTTACAGCTAATATGACTTTTAGATTTGAATTTTTTGTCAATAATGGTGGTGATAGTAATAATAATGCTTGGATAAATCCGATAAAATATGATTCATTAATAAATGATTGGGGAGATCCTAGATTGATTGGAGCTTCTATTTATATTACAGAAGATGGAGATGGAGAATTAGATGACCCTTTATATTTAGGAACAGTTTATACAGATAGAAGTGAAGGATTTATAGATAGTTATGGTAATAAATTTTCTTGGAGAGCTTCTTGGTCTAATGGAGAGAATGTATCTTATATAGGTACTAATGGAGGATATGGAGATTTGTGGAATGGTGATGCTGAGGGTTATGAAAATGATCATACTGATCCTGCGGCAGACAATAATGACACTGCAGTTGGGTGCGCTCTTAGAAGAGTCCCTACGTTAACTTACAAATTAAGAAATTGGGGGTTAGAACCCTATGATGATGATCAAGGACAACAAGCTAGATGGAAAACATCAGTTTTTGCTCAAAATAGATTATTTGTAGGGAATGTACAGTTATTGGATGGTATTAATAAGTTTGTTAAATATCCTGATAGAATGCTTATAAGTCCAGAAGTTAAATATGATATTATGCCTCATGATTCTTATATAGATGTTCAAACTAATGATGGTGATTCTATTGTTAAATTAGAGTTTTACAAAGGGAAGTTACTACAATTTAAAAGAAACGTATTATATATAATTGATGTTAGTGGAGAGTTTTATTTTAATGAAGCTACACACATGTATATAGGTATAAAAAATCCATGGTCTTCTGCTGTTACACCTGGAGGAATTGTCTGGTGCAACCCTACTGGATTATTTGTTTATGATGGAAAGCAAATTGTTAATGTTATAGAACAAAAGATTAGTAAAGATGAGTGGTATAATTTTAATCAGGGTTCCGAATCTATGACATCTCCTATGGTTTCGTATATTCCTAAAGATAAACAAATACTTATATCCAGAAGTCCAGAAAACAATTCTGGTGAAGGAGATCCTGGAGATATGTGGATATATGATGTAGAAACTGAATCATTTACATTTGGTAGAAAAAGATTATCGTCTCATACAAAAAGTAATTTTACAGCTAGCTTTAATGATAAATCGTTGTATGGAGTATCAGGGTCAGCTTATGAAGAAAATCCTGCAGTAGATGGAACTACTCCAGGCGTTTATCCTAACTATGCTAAAGGTGTTTTCTTTTTTGATGGTGGAGATACTGGGGGTAATGCTTGTACTTTTCAATATTATAAAGGCGATAGTTCTTGGACTAGTTTTTCTAATGCTATTAAATTTGGCTCTAATTGGAATTCAACTAATACTACAGCAGGAGCATTAGCTGCTCGTATAGAAGGTGTAATAGGAACTACTCCTGATACAGCTGTTGGTGATTTATATGTATCTAAAATTGAATATGATATTAATTCAATGTGGGTTGAATTAACTTCAAAAACTAGTGGAACTGCTTATAATAGTGGCGATGGTGATGGTACTAGTACTGGAAATAATTCTTTTAAATTAACTGGCGTAGGTACTGATTGGACTACGACACACGATTATGATGCACCACTACCTGATTTTGGTACTACAAACGGTGTTTCTGGATGGATAACTATTAATCATATGGCTGGTGGTACTTCTGGAACTGCTCAAGTTAATACTGTGACTATAAATAGAGGTGGAGCAACGACTACTGGAGTTTCTTATAAAATGAATTTAAAAATATATCAACATCAATCAGATATAGAACATAATCTAATTTATAAAAATTTTGATATGTCTTATACTACTACATCTTCTGATAATTCAGATAATAATTTAGCTTCTTCTTTAGTTAATGTTTTAAGAGGTATTCAGGAAGAAAATGAAAGTGGTAATTTGGGTGATGAAAATGCAGATGCTTTAAGTTATGTGACTATAGGTAATGCAAGTAGTGGAGCGTTTACAATAACATCTAGTGATGCTGATTATAAATTTTCGTTTATTGTAGAAGTTTCAGGCAATATAACTCTAGAACAATTTAATTCAAATTCTAGTTCTTGTCGTAATCTTTTAATACATACTAAAGAGTTTGATTTTGATGAACCTAATGTAAGGAAAAAAGTTTACAAATTATATATGACTTATAAAGCAAATGATGTAAGTGCGAATAGTGGTAGTTTATCTAATGTAAGAGTATATTATGCAGTTAATGGTAGTACTACTTTCCACGCGATGAAGACAAAGGGAGCTAGTGATGCTGCTGGGACAGCTACTAATATAGCTTCATCTACTAGTTTTACACAGGCAGAACTTATTCCTAATCCGACTTCTAGCGCTAATAAACCTAATAAAGTATATTCTATAAAGTTTAAGATATGTAGTGAACCTACAAGTGGCGGTACTGGACAGACTGTAGATGGATTTGAATTAAATGATATATCGATAATATACAGAGTGAAATCAATAAAATAATGGCAGATTTATTAACACAAGTAACAAGATTAAGAAATGAAAAGGCTAAAAAACCTACATACAAAATAGGATACCCTAGTAATGCTGAAGGTGATAATGGTGATTTAGCATTTAGATCTACAGAAAATGGATTAGGATTATATGGAAAAGTGAATAATGAATGGTTTAAATTCGGAGATGGTCTTAGAATAGGTAGATTTGGAACTGGTAGGAAATATACAAATTCAGGAAGTTGGGGTAAAGATTTAGTTGGTGATAATATAACTATAGGTAATAAGAAAACTAAGTTAGATAGTACTAGTTTAAAGAAAAGTATGTCATTAGAGAATGTAACTAATGAATCTAAGACTACTATGTTTAATAATCCTCAAATAACAGGAGATGTAGATGGATCTGAAACTAACCCAGTTATTAATACAGCAAATTCAAATATTGTAATGCTTGCATTTAATAATGCCTCTGCTGATTTTTATTGTAGACTAATAGGTGCAGCTGGTAATTTAGATAATGCAATTCAATTTTATACAGGCGGAACTCCTTATTGGACAATGGGTTATAATGATGATTCTGGAGGAGGAAGAGATTTTCAAATAAATACTGGTAATGACCTTGGTTCTAATAATAAGTTGCGATTAAATAGTTCAGGTAATTTATCTATAACTGGTGATTTAACTGTATCTGGTGGTGATATAATTAGTGGAGCAGATACTACTTTAACATTAGCTGCAGATTTAAATGTAGATGTACACCTAGATAACGATGGTGATGGAACTCAATATTTTAGAGTTTTAGATGGGGCTGATGCGCCCAACTTTTCGGTAGCAGAGACTGGAGCAGTTACTTGCACAACTGTAGATACAGGTCAAGGAGCAAATGAACTTTATGATATGGACCAAAATGTTAAAACAGATAGTACAGTAGGTTTTGCAGAAATAACATCAGGCGCAATAGTATGGCAAGAATGGGTATTTAATACATTTAGAGGGGTGGCTAATAGATATTATTATAGAGACCAAGATGATGCAGATGATTGGAGAAGATGGGATGCTTATTCAACTTTGGACGGGAGTGGAGATATAGTGATAACAACTCAATTTGTTTCAGGACATTTTGTTGTTCCTGAAAATTGCACATTAGTAGCAATGCATGGGCAGATATATAATGCTGGGAGCACTTCTTGCCCTACTGTATCAGTTTTTTCAGGAACTCCTAGTGACTCAAGTAGTTTAACTGCATCTAGCAGAGGTAATACTCAACCTAATAGTGGAAGTGCTTTAACTTCTAATCAAAATTATACATTTAATAAAACTGACTTTGATTATGATTTGACTAGAGGAGATATTGTATTACCAACAGTTCATTATGGGTCTGGTAGTTTACAAAGTTTTCAGGGAAGTTTAACATTAAAGTTTATAACAAGATAAAAAATATGTTGTTTATTAAAAAACCATTTAATAAATTAACTTGACAAATAGGAGGTAAAAGTAATGTCTAACGGTTACGGATTAGGTGCTGCGCGATTACAGGTAGATATATCCCGAGAGGAAGCTGCGGAAGATAAGAGGATAAGAGAGTATTTAGAAAAGATTAATTCTAAATCATATCAAGATTCTGTTTGGGGACTTGTAGGTGGAGCTCTAGGAGCAGCTGTATTAGGCCCTCTTGGAGGCTTTTTAGGAAAAACACTTTTTAGTAATGTTTCCAGGCATCAACGTGGCGGTTTTGAAGCTCCTCCTGATATGAGTGTAGGAAAATTTTATAGAAATAAAAGATTAGATCAACTTTCAGATTTAAAGAGACAAAATGAAATGTTTGGAGCTAGTCATCTATTAGGTATAGGTGCAGATGCTTTAAATGCGTTTAATCTAGCTGGAGGTATACAGGGGATAGGCAAAGAAGGGCTTGGTACTTTAACAACATATGGTACAGGACCAACATCTAGAGCTGGATTTTTTGGAACAACAAAACAAGCAGGTGGTGGAGGAATTAAATGGGGAGGATGGAAAGGTATGCAACTAGATCCTAGTCAGTATACTACTACAGATCCTAGTTTAGTAGATCCTAATGCAACTCCTATTCCTGGTGGGACTGCATTACCTGTAGATCCAAATCAACCGCTTACTGCTGGACAAGTTTATCAAAGACCTAGATTTAACAAGATTTTCGGAGGTCAGGCGGGTCAAACTCCATCTTTCTGGGGATATCAAACAGGTAGGTTGGGTGCTGGAAGTCCATATCAAGGGCTTACCCCTGTTCAACAACAACAGAATCAAATGCAGAATTTTTGGAATATTATTAATAGAACTAGATAGATAAATTAAAGGAATTTAAATGCCTATAGATATATGGGACACATCGTTACCTGATACAGATGTTGATCTTTATAAATTAGCAGTCGATGAACAAGGTTGGAAGAATTTGTTGTTGGAACCTTTTTTTTCTGGCTTGGATGATCCAGAAAGTAGTTGGGGTGTCTTTTGGGGAGACCATCAGCATAATTTATTAAATTCTTTTAATTATCAGGATACTTATGGACCTAATGAATCTTTAACAAGAAGATCATTTAGTAAAGGATTGGATTTATTGAGAAGTAGTGCTTATGGTAAGATGAATACACAAGCAAGGAATAGAGCTAATGTAGGCTTTGCAGGAGCAGGTGGAGGATTAGGTTTATATAAAGGAGCTCCAAGTCTTTGGAATGATTACCAAATGAGTTTACAAGAGAAGAGAAATTCTATGGTAGATCAACTTTATGGATATGGACAACAACATAAAAGTAATGTAAATAATTATATAAGTACGTTAGCACAAACAGGTGCATTTGACGAGGAAAATCTAGGGGGATAACTTATGGCAGATTCAGGCCCATTATTTGGAGATATAGCAAAAGCTAAAATGGCACCAACAACACTTGAAGGTGTTAATTGGGCTGAAGGTGACTTCTCGGAAGGTGGGGAATGGGTAACTATTGATGGGTGGCCCAGGTATGTACCTAATTTAGGGTATACTGGTGATGTTGGTCAAGGTATACAAGAGGGATTGTCTTATGAAGATATTGATTGGTCGGATACTGAATACCTAATGCCAGGGCAGGGACAAGATCCTTTATTTGCTCTTTTCTATAATACATTTTTACCTCCTGAATATCAAGGTGAAGTAGTTTCAGGTCAGATTGGGTTCGACCAAAACCACGCAGCTGCAGCTAATTGGTGGAAGCATTATGGTAAGTATTTTGATGAGTATGCACCACATAAAGAAATTATGACTAAAAGAAAAGGTGCTTTAGATGCTGAGAAATGGAGAATAGATAATCTTAAAACATTTGATAAAATGGGTGGTTATGTTGGAAAAACAAAGTTTGCTGGAGATTCTCAATATGTTAAAGCTACCGAAGATTTATTAGAAAATGCTATTAGAACTAAAGATTTACAGACATTGGGAGTGAATGCTTCATTATGGCAGATGAGAGATAATCATTTAGCAAATGCATATAGTATGTTTGGACAGCTTGCTGGAACAGGGGCATATGATGAAGGAGGATATCTAGATTATTGGGATCCAGATGATGTTTAAATTAAAGGAGAATAATGGCTAATTATAGTGTTCCAAGTAATATATATGGAGATCCTTTTAGTCAAGCTTTAGATAGACTAGAAGATATTGCTAGTCAAACTATCATAAAAGCACAAGAGGATAGAAAAGCTAATGAAATGGAATATCGTGCAACTATGATGAATATCATGATGAAGAATGCTCCTCATATTAATTGGAGTAATTTTGGAAATCCTTTAGAAAATGCAAGTTCATTTAAAGCTGCAAGTAGCGTATATCAAGATTGGTTATCTACTAGTCAATCTGGTGTTGATTTCGTCCCAGAAGGTAATGTTCTTTCTGGTGAAGCTGCATCTACATTAACTCCCCCATCCTTTGGAACCCCTTATACTGATGTGACTGAATTAGGAGTGACATCTGTAGATGTAGGTGTTGTTGATCAATGGATTACAGGAGAAGGTGATCAAGCAAGAAGTATGGGATGGGATGGTTTAATAAATCAAGTAGATGAAGATGGGGAACCTTATATAGATGATGCAGATTTTAGTGAACTAACTGATATGGGATTAATTAGAGCAGGAGAAAATTGGGTAGATGCTAGACCTAAATTAAAACAAAGATGGAATTGGTGGCAGTCAGCTTATAAAGCTGAAAATGAAAGTTTCAAAGGTATTAATGAGTATATAGATTTAGAAGATCAGGAAGTTGCAAGAAGAAATACTGCTCTTACAGAACTTGTTAATTCTGATCCTGACTATGCAACCAATCGAAATGATTTAACCCAAGTTAATGAATTGATACAATCAACTCTTCTTGTTGAAGATCAAAATAAATATAAAGATGAAAATGATGTACTTCAAATTGATAACACTTTATATTATAGAAATATAACTATGCCAGCAGGATTGATTGTATTAAATGATGAAGGAGAAACTGTTCCTTTACAGCAAGCAAGTTCAGGTGCTGTTCCTGTTAGTACTTTAAATCAAATGATTGAATTAAATAGAGGTAATAATCCAGAGTGGGTAGCCGATGTAGAGTTGCTGCAGAAGTTTACTTCATTTTCAACAATTGAAGAAATAGCAAGTCTTTTAAAACCTGTAGCAGGAGGTGTTATACCTATGAATAGGTTACAAGGTATCAGTCCTGAAGCAGCTATGGTTGCAAATAATCTTTTAAATAAAGCTAAAACTAATCAAAGAAAAGAAGACGAACATGGAGTTTCAAATTATAAGAGTGCAGGAGAGTTAATAACCTATAAAACAGAAGCTGCGGTATCTTTGGAAGCTTACAAAGAATTAAATATCGATTTAGGATTAAATACTGGCGGTACTGGATTGATTGATACTTTTAAAACTGCTTATCAGTCAGGTCAACAACAAGATATAAGTATGTTGAAGAGTCAATTAGGTGAATTAGTTGCTCAGTATGCATTAAGAATACAAAATAGTCAAGGTACCGATGCTAATGCGCAATGGATCTTAGATTACTTAAAATCAATGGACTCATCTGGTCAAGGAAATGCTCTTAATGGAATGTTTACTCATTTTGAAAAAATATTGGTTGAGGAATAATGGGATATAAGTTAAAGAAAAACGAACAAATTGCTTTAGATTTTATAGTAAATGAAACAGTTAATAATAGTGAAACTTATACGACTACTACAAATAATATAGCTAAAGATTTATTTAGACAAAATATAGAAGAAGATGCAGTAAAAATAGTTGTCGATAATTATGATGTAATAAAAAAGATTATAGATGAAGATGATGTTTTATCAAATTCATTTAGTATATTAAATCAATTAAATAATGAGAAGGAAATTTTAGGGCAAACAATAGATGGATTTACTATAAAACATGAAGAATTATTTAAACATGGCTTTAAAGATAATTCAGGTATTATGTCAGATGTTCTTGGTAAAACTACTACTTATTTAAGTGAAGCTAAAAAGTATAAAACTAAAATGACTCAATTGTATGATGTTATTATTCGAGACTTAGATGATGATCAAAAAATTGCATTTTCTAATATGTATGACCATGTTAGTCTTGAACCAGGCGGTGGAAGGCGTGGCGTTGAAAATCCTTTTGCTTTTTTTAACCCAACTACTTGGGATATATTTGATCGTAGATATATAGATGCTCCTCAATTACCAGGATCAATTGATTTAAATTTAGAAGGACCCTTTATAAATCCTTATACTAATGAACTCCAGTATTCTAAACTTCCAGGCGTTAATACTAAAGATTTTTTTAATCCAGAAGGGGTTGCTACAGGTGGTCGTGCTCCAGGTATTGGTCATGATGATATATTTTGGGATACATTTTATGAAGGATTAGATGATTATCAAAAACAATATGTAAATGATTTTATGAAAATGTATGGGCATTGGCAAAAAAACGTGGGTTTATATAATCATATTGACCAAGTTATTTTAGGCGGATATTCAGGTACTGGAACCTTTGATACAAGAGAGCTTTTAAAAGATGAAAAAGGTAATCCTGAATTATATCATGAAGTAAATCTTAAGAAGCTGGATAGCCCCCTTAAAGCGCTGGATGCTTTGAGTTCTATAGGAATAGGCGGTGGTTATGGTTATGGAAAATTATGGGATATTCAAACTAATCCTATTATGGACCAGAAAACTTTAGACGATCCTGAACAACAAGTATATCAAACTCAGTCAGGATCTGGACCTGGAGGGTTTCCTTTAATGTTGTTAAAACCCTCTGAAAGAGATAAATATAATCAACTTAAAAGAGAATTTGATGGAGTAAGCAATAGAATTAAAGAATTAAAAGATTATACTCAAACTCATTTAAATGAACTTGATATAGAAGGCTCTGAAGGTGGTATTATACCAATTGGACTATTATATTCATTTGATGAATTTGACGAAAAGTTACAAGAATCTTATAAGAAAACTAGAGATTGGTTTATGCAAAATGGTATAGATCCTAAGTTAGTAGATTTATATTGGAAAAATATAAAAGCTGGCAATTTATCAGATATAGCAGAGTAAATTAGTTATGGGTTATTCAGATTTAATAAGAAGTCTTGATAATATTCAAGCAGACAATAATCAACAAAATCAATTTAATGTTCCTGAACAGAGTTTGTGGAGTCCTGCACCTCCGTCTGATGATTCTTATTCACATTTATTAAAGAGAGATGCAACTGCTACAGAAAGTGCTCTTGATTTTGTAGGGGGAGCATTATGGGGTCTTGTTGATACTGCTACATTTGGTGTTGCTGATTGGCTTGGCGTAGATGATTTAATCATGGGTGGCGAGTTTGAAGATACCTGGGGGCGTGATACAAGATATAGTGTTGAAGAAATGGAAGCAATGGGTGGTGGTATGCCTACTCAAGCAGCTATGTGGGGGCAGACTATTGGTAATATAGGAGCTTTCATGATACCTGGTGATTATGGTATAGGGAAAGGATTAAAACAAGTTAGAATTCCTTTTGCTCCTCAAGCTGTAACAGCTAAATTTATAGCTTCTCCTTTAGGTAGAAAAGTTGGAGAGGCTATACCAGAAGCATGGTTTAAAGGTAAAGTTGGCGTTAAAGGAATTACTCCTAAGAAACAAGCTTTAAAAAGAGTTGAAATAGCTAAAAAGGCTGGATTAACAGGTGATAGAGCCGTTCAATTTAATGAACATTTAAGTAAAGGTTTGTTTGATAAAGTTAATAGAGCTAAATGGGATGCTCAAATAGCTAATCCAGAAAAATTTGTTTCAAGTGCTCAAAAATTCATTGATGAAGCAGTTGCTATGAAAGTTAAACAAGGAGTCTTAACTCCATCACAAGGTAAAACTGTTTCAGATTTATGGAAAAAATATTATAATAAAAGACCTATTCAAGATTTTATTGATGTTCTTTCTACAAGATTCCCAGGTCAAACTGGTTATGGTTTAGGCTCTATTCTGCATGAAGCATTAATGTTTGGTTCTTTAGATGGTATTTCAGAAATATTCCATTCAATGGATGAAGATAGACCTTATGATTGGCATAGACCTGCTCATGGTGCTGGATTAGGTGCTGCATTTGGTGGATTAAAATTAGTTCTTCCTAAGTTTGGAGTTCACTCTAAAGCCTCTCCTAAAGGATTCTTTGGGAAAGATGCTTTAGGTAGAGCCGACTTTAGAGCTGGTATGTCTGCGTGGTGGAAACCTAAAAAATTCTTTGAAGGTAAATCTTATGATAAACTAAAAGCTATGTCTAAATGGTTTGGTAATGATAATAGATTTGGTGTTGGTGGGAAATATAAGAGAGATATTAAGATAGACGATGTAAAGGGCACCTTTAATTTCTCAAGACCAAATTCTGAAGCTATGCGTTGGCTTGAGAAGTTAGGTTTAGAAGATAGTCTTGTAAATAGACAGATGATATTGACTAAAGCTTTACAGACTGAAGCTAATGTTTTAGGTAAAGAAATGATGAAAGCTGCATTAAGTGAATCTTGGAATTCTGTGTCATTTGTTCATGCTGCATCTGGTAGTGCAGTGATGAATTGGAGCCTTTTAGGTGAATTATACGATAAAGGGTGGGATGATATTAATAAACAAGATTTTGTATTTAATATGGTTGTAGGAGCTTGGTTAAATAGGCATGGAGTGCCTAAGAATAAAGATTACAATTCTGAAAGAATGAATAGACTGCGTTCTGGATTAGATGCTTTAGGAGTAGATGTTAAAAATTTAGGCAGAATTATTCCTTCTTACAAAAATAATCCTGGTGGAGACCCATTAAATCCTATTAATTATGATGCTGGATTTAAGAAAATAGCTCAAAAAATGGATAACATGGGGATGTCTACAGATAAAGTAGAAAATATAAATCGTGAGTTACCTTTTAATGAAGTCAGTGCAGAGTTTTCTAAGAAAGATTTAGGGCTATTCAGACAGTTTTATAATTTCTATGAAGGCGGAGGAAAAGGATTTAGATTTGGAAAAGATTTAAGTAAAATTTCAGAAAAAGATGCTCTTGAAATTCAAAAAGATTTAAAAGAACTTGGATATGAAACTGAATGGTCTTTACAAGATAGAGCTAAAGATATAACAGAAAGAGCAGAAAAAGAATTTGAAGCTACAATTGTAGATGCAGCAGAAGATATATTTAGAGAAGATTCAAGATACAAAGTTCAAGCAGAAGGAAGCGTTATTCCAGAGAATATTATAATAGATGCTAAATTTTTAAAGAGAGTTGAAAAGAATGAATTTAATCATTTATTTCCTGAAGGTTCTGATCCTGTAGAAATGGCTTATTCTTTGCATAGTAAGATAGTTGGGATTAAAAATTTCATAATAGGAAACCAAACGCTTTGGAATTCAAAAAATGTTAGTAAGGAAACTTTCCGTATTGACGAATCTAATTTTGAAAGATTATTCAATAGTATGACAAGAAAAGAAAATGAGTTGAATAGTGTAAATAGAATTAGAGATGATTTTAGATTTAGATTTGATGGTATGCAAGGAGTTGCAAATCAAATTAATACCTCAAAAGTTAATAGGGTATTAAATGATTATAGAAATAAATTCAATCCTAATCATCCTGAATGGAGAGAATTAGAGCAGGAACTTGTAAAAGCAGGTTTAATGAAAAGTGAAGATGGAATAGATTTCAAAATTGTTTCTGATTTATCTAAATTACCTATTATTAATGAAAAGAATATAGGAGAAAGAACTAATGGTTCTTCTGAATTACAAGAACTTCAAGCTATAAAAAGTTTTGTTTATCAAATGTTAAGTGCTCATGGTAGAAATGTTTATGAGCCTCAAAAAGTAAAAGGTAAAAATTATTATCCTGGTATTAGTGAATCTCAAATAAGAGATTTACAAGTATTTTTAGAAGGAAAGGGAATGCCTGTAGATATAAATGTTATTGATCGAGTTGGACATGAGTTAATATTCAATATGTTAAGAGATAATATAGGACAGACTAGTTTAACTCATTCTCATTTAAAAACACTTTCAGATTTTACTATAGAGATTGGAAAAGAAACTGATGAATCTAATATATTTTCTATGACTCAGTTTAATCCTATTAAAACAGATAAAACTAATGGATGGACTGTTAGGATTTTAGAAACAGCTGGATTATCTAAAGATAACAGAGTTATTGCAGAAAGATGGAATACTCTTGCTAAAGAAATGGTGAAATCTTCTGAAACTGAACTTGCTGGAAATTTGGTTAAAATTCATGAAGATCCTGTTTTGTTTACCAATGAAAATACATTCAAAGTTATTGATTTGAAGTTAAATTGGGCAGATGCTATGGGTAGTACTTCTGCTAGGAAAGTATTACTGGATGCTGTTTCTGCTATTGAAGGTATTGACCCTATTAAAGATGTATTAGGTGATCTCTCTATGAATGCTGATCCAACTCATATGAAATGGGTTAGTGGACTTTTAAGTCGTATGGATATATTAACTCGTAAAAAAACTGGTAAGAATAAGTATGAATGGGTTTTTGATGCTAAGCGATTTAAAAACAAAAAATTAAGAAGACAATTAATTGAATCAATTAAGAATTATGGTATACATTTTGATGAGATATCTCAAATAATGGGTAGAGTTCGTAAAGTTGTTGGTGAACAAATAGGTGAAAGTCTATCTTCATACAAAGATCATTCTGGAATAACTATTGATGGATTTTTCAAAAAATATACTAGTGAAAATGGAATGTTTAATACGGGTTCTAAAGATGCTTTAGAAGCTAGAAATAATTTTGTTAAGAATAAGTTATGGATAGCTCCAGTTAAAGACCAACCCCAGAAGATGAATCCAAAAGTTTATGATGAAGTAATATCTGAATTAGAACTTACAGATGTAAATAAAAATATAGTTGATTTTTCTTCTCTGAGTCCAGCAAGACAGAGGGAAATAGTTTCAGATGTTACTAGTTTGATAAGTAATTATTCAGAAACTAGAACAGTTGATGTTTATTCACTTAAAAATAAGAGGCTTGAACCAACTAAAAAGCAAGATTCTTCTTTTAAAGATCCATTAACAAGCTTCTATGATGACTTAGAACTGAATTTAAAAGGATTTTTAGATGGGATGAGTCATGCATCAGAAGTTGTTGGTGGTAATTATCAGCCTTTATTTCCAGTAGATTTACATATAAGTAGTGCAGATTTAAATAAACTAAACCCTAATAAAGCACACATGGACATTATGAAGGATAGAGTTGATTTAAAAAATAGAATGCTCAAATCAATGAATATGTGGGAGTTTAAAATTGGTAATAGTAAGCAGGTAGCTCTATTTAATACAAGTAATTATAAAGAAATAAACAATGCTTTTACTGATATGTATAATAGAGTCTTGTCTGAGATTGTAAAGGATGGAAAAGTTGTTGACGGATATGAGTATCATCATAGAAAGTTAACTTCTATGTTTGATAAGATAAAATCTTCTACTGAATTTGATATTAATCTACATACTGAAGCTTTAAGAACTTTAGTTTTTGAAAGGTTTTTTAAAGGAAATCAAAGAAATGACTTTTTAAAACTTTTAGGACAAAATAAAGGTGAAATTAATAAGATTGTTAAAAGATTTAATCTTGTATGGACTCCTTCTGCAAAGAGAGGTAGCAGAGAACTTTTACAAGTTATTTCAAATTACTATGATGTTAATAATAACTCATTAACTAAAACTCAAAAGAGGGTTGTTGATAAATATTTATCTAGAAAAGAAAATGAAGAATTGAATGTTGCTGCTGTTAACGATTTGATACCTAGTTTGGATAATAAATTCTCAAGAGGATATTCTCAAAGACATACATTTAATATGCAGGTTGAAAAAATGAAGAAAATGTGGGAACAAAATGGTATGAAACCTCCTAATTTTGATAGTTATAGTGGTGGAAGAAAGGATGTTTCAACATATGATAGTGTTACATTTATATCAAAAGAATTAGCCCAATTACTTTCTATTTTAAGTGGTCAAAGAGGTATGAAATCTGTATTTAAACCTATAGTTAGTTCTAGCGGAGAGAATGCTTATCTGTATGGCAAGACTGTATTTGTTTATGATAGTAATTTAAATAAATTCTTTGGTAAAAAGAAAAATGGTGAATTAGATATGTTGATGATGGGGAGTGCTGATAAATTAGAAGGATTTAAAGATATGTATACGGAGTTAACTCCTGAGCAAATTTTAAAAGGCGATAAGGTAGATAAAATGCTATCTATTCCACTTAGTGCTGTAGGTATTGTTAAAATTCCAGATCATGTTACTCCAAGTAAATTTTCAATAACTATTCCTGAGCATCATATGAATAATGCTGAAATTTCAAAAGTGTATGAGACCTATCATAGACCTGCAATACAAAGAGCTGTGGAAGCTATAAATGATATTGTTGGTAGACCATCTTTTGAAGCAGAAGCATTAAGATTGATAAAAGGATTAAAAGAAGAAAATCTTCATGAGTTATACAACAATGGTGGATCGGGAGAGCAAGTAGGTATGCTTATTGATTATATAGCTATAGCAGGAGATTATGCTAGACCATCTGCTTTAGGTTCAAATCAAATGATGAATGCATTTAAGTCAGCCCTGTTAGATCAGGCTTTGTCTCCATATACTCAAAAATCTGGAGAAAAAAGAACTAATTGGGGGCAGAAGATGGTTCTTAGTAAATCAGTTAAATATGAAGGTGGTAATGCATTAGATGCAACTATTATTAGTGACAAAGGTGAAATAATGTCTATTGGAGAAGTTGTTTTATCGCATGCCGCAAGAAGAGGTGACATTGAGTTTAAAGAAGATGGTAAGGAAATTTATTTAGTTAGAAAAACTATGGTTAATGGTGAATTTGAACAAATATTAGCTAGAGATTTAGTAAATGAATTGGTTAATATTAAGCTTGATAAACAGATATATGAAGTAAAAGTAGATATGTTTGAACATCCCACAATGAAAAGTACTGTTACTAATAAAAAAGGACAGGTAATAAAAGAAGATGCTGCTGATGTTTGGATTGTTGATAATATTTCGGAAGCTAAAGAACAGTTGAAAGCTATCAGAGCAGGAGCAGGTAAGGGGAAGAATTTTACAAAAATTAAAAAAGTAGGTCCTGGGGAATGGATATTAGAACATAAATTTGGTGATCATAAATATATATATGATAGGACTAACTCTAAACATACAGGTTTAATTCAAAGTTTAATTCCTGATAGTTTCAGAACAAAAGGTGGGGTATATAGAAAAACTCTGTGGGAAGGTGAAGGAACTACTCTTTGGAGTAAAATGGCTGAGAGTGCTGAACCTTTAGGTTCTTTATTTGATTTATTAAGTGAAATAAAGACTTTTAAAAGAGAGACTATGAAGGATGGGAAACTTGTTACAGAAGATATTTCTCTTAAAGATTTTCAAGCTGTTATAGAATTTTTAAGGTATCCTAGAACTAGGCCTAATGATTTTACTGCATTAAGATTAAAGGATTTTTTACCTAAGGATGCTGGGAATCAAATGATTTTGAATCCTTTGGATGTATGGCAAATATTTGAAGGTGACTATGACGTTGATATGGGAGACGCATTCTGGGGGACCTCAAGAGAAGTTCTACAGCATGCTAATAGAGCTGCATCATATAATGTTACTGGTATAAATACTGAAAATATAGAGCCTATATCCTCTCCATTAGAAATTGCTCCTATGAATTTGCGTGATGGTAAAGAAAAATGGGATAGGTATGATTCGAATGTTAGAATTTTAGAAAGAGCTATTGGTCAAGTTCAGAATTTGACTGCCCCCTTGAATAATATGTCTAATAAAGCAGAAGTGACTCCTTCTGGTCGAAAGGTTTTATTACGTTATCCTAGTGAACTTCATGGTTTAAACTACGAGATTGAGATTAATTTTGATGCTAAAGATGCAAAGCAACATATAGCTCAAATGTCACAAGAAATTTTAGATCAGATTAAAACTTATGGATATAATCAAATATCTCGTAAAGTATTATTTCCTGAAATAGCTGAGTCTTACACTGCTGATGATATAAAGCGAAGAGAAGTTGGATTTAGAGGACAATCAGATCCTTCTAAACCAGTTGTAGGTGAAAATCAAAAATTTAGAATATTTGTAAAAAGATTAGTTGATGGAGCAGGTAATATTGTTCTTGAAAAAGACTTGCCAGGGAGAGATGTTAAACAAGGCAAGAAGAATGATTATGAATTAGGAGAACATGATATGATAGCTATTGAAACTTATATAAAGCATTATAATAAGTTGCAAAGAGTTATGCCTGGAAGAAAGCTTTTTACTTCAGAAGGTTCAAAAAGTGTAACTTATCAAGATTTAATATCTTCATGGGAGTCATATTCTCAGCAATCAAGATCTCTTGATAATACAATGTTTAAAGCTATTTATTATCATAAAGATCAAGGAGGGAGATATATTTTCCGAGAGAATGGGCTTGCTGAACAAATGTTTAGCGGATTGCAGGAGATGACAGTTAAAAATAAAACAGATTTTGAGGGCAACCCTTTAACATATAAATGGAGAAGAGGTACAATTGTTCCTACAAAAGTTAGGGAAAATTATGAAAATGCTACATATTCTGAAAATGAGATAGGCAGTTTTGCTGAAAGAGCTTTAAGAGATATACATACAAAACCTCTAGAGAATTATGTACTTGAAGGTAGAGAATTAGAAAGATATATGATTGTTGAAGATTTATTATTAAATGGAAATGAAATAGAAACTGGTCATGTTGATAATGTAATTGCTGTATTACCTCAAGTTATAAAAGATGTCTATCAAGGAAAAAGGAATATACAAAGAATAAATAGATCTATAGCAAAGATACAGTATTCAAATAGAAGCGAGAAAGCTAAAAAATATTATATAAGTAAACTTAATGATCAGAAGACGGTATGGGAAACTCAAATTCATCCTTTATTAACTAAGGAATATAAGAAAAATCCTACTATAAAAAATCTTCCTGATTTTGATATTGTTGATATACAGTCTAATCAAGATATGTTAGAAGCAACCGCAGCAGCTCATGTTATGCATCATTTACTTAACAATGTTAAACCTAAAGCTGGATTTGGTAGAGCTAGAAGTAAGATAATTGCTATAAAGAAAAAAATAAAACATGAATATAAGGTGCATTTTAATCAAGCAGGATTGAAAGATTTAGGAGGGAAAAGATTACGTGATCAAGAACTCACAGAATATTTGTTAAATCCTAAAGATATAGAGATGATAGAGAATGAAATATATAGACTTATGCTTGATGGATATGTTGAACATGGACCAGGATTTCTATATGAGTTTGCTAGAGATGTCACAATTGCAAAAAATGGTGTAGGTATGTACAATAATAACCCCATGCCACTATATACTAAAACTCCTACTAGCTATAAAAGAGTTATAAAGTTTTTATTAAAGCTTAGAGCTGGTAATATAGAGGGTATGCAAAAGACTACCTTAAATGACCATCAAAGAAAACAGATTGATAAACAGATACATCAAATTGCAAGATTAGATTATAGTTGGAACTCATTTTTTAGAAGGAGGAGTTTTATAGAAGATATTCCTGGAAAAGATATAAAAATGTTTCATATGGGAAGAAGTTTAACTCCTGAATTTAATTACAGAACTTTGTCTATGTTCCAAAAGTATACTGCAACTCCTTTGATGAAATCTTTTGATAATAATAGTCCTTTTGGTATGGGTAGAGAATGGGATAAACATATGAGTTGGTTTAGAGAGCTTTTAGTTAATGCGGATATACCAGCTAAGGATGCTGAACCTACAGCTAAAGTTTTATCTTATATAATGCAATTAGAGATAGAGAATATGTATATGAATCCTTTGCAATATCTTACCCTAATGGATGCAATACCTAAAAAAGTACAACCTATTGTTAATTTAATGTTTCCAAGTAAAGTAAATTCTAAAAATGGCACAGAGTCTGCTCTTAGAAATAACATGTATGCAAATGATGTGAATGCTCTTTTAGGTGGTGGCTCAGAACATGGAAGAGATGGTATTACTTTGAATCCAGGTTTAGCAAATAATACTTATAGTTATAAAGTAATAAAAAGATTATTAGCTCAAGGTATGAGCATTCAAAAGAGTAATAGAGACTTTAGTGTAGAAAGAATGTTTGAAGATATCGAGTTTAAAGTTAATAGAAAAGAAAGCGAAAAAACTGAAGAACAAAAAAGAAGAGAAAATTTGTGCATAAAAAAATAAGGAAATGATATGACAAAACAAATAAAGGGATGTCCTCCTATAGTTGAGTTAACTCAAACACAAAAAGATATAAGAGATAAATCTATGGAATTTGTGCGTAAATTTGATCATTTAATAGCAGACCCTGATAGGCTTGTAAATTCTCAATTTAAACGGATATATGGGCGAGATATGCAGGATATAACATCTTTTACTGATGCAGAATTATTTACTGATTATCATCGTTTTGAATCAAAAATACAAGAATTAGGAAAGCAAATTGAAACAGGTAAGATGAGTGGTAAAATAGGTAGATGGCTTTGGACAACGCAAGAATTAGCAGAAAGAAATCCTATTATGGCTAATGTGTATGATGATTTTGTTAGAACGCGTCTTAATTATAAAGGGAGACAATTAAAATCTGATAGTCAATTTAATAGTATATTGAATCACTTAAAAAGAGCATCTATTATTGACCCTATGTATCAAAACTTATCTAGCACTAATAGATCTATTAAGAGTCCTCTTGGTAAAAAGAAACTAGATGAAGCTGTTGAATATGCATCTCGGCTTGAATCTGATATTGAACAATTAAGAATAGATGCTGAAAATAAAGTACCTGGTGCTCAAGAGAAATTTAGAGTAAAAGTTAATGAGATGAATGAATGGTTAATTTCTGGTGAAGGTAAAATTTTTGGTGATTTTGTTATGTATATAGAGAAGGGATTACCTCAAATATCTAAAGAAATAAGTAAGTATATGAAAAGGAAATTTGAATTACAGGAAAAAAATAAGGGAAAGGTTTGGACAGGCCCTTCTAGAGAGAAGCTTAAAGATCAAATTAGAAAGCATGTTGGCTCTATAAAGCTTATAACAAATGAGACTATAAATGGAGTGCAAAGGAAGGTTGAAACTCCTATTCAGGGAGAAATGCAAGCTGCTTTAGTAGAGTATGTAGATTATATGTCAGGATTGTATCATGTGTTAGAAAAAGGTGCAGATGCTTATATTGACAGTGCAATTCTTGCTATATCAAATAAATTTTCTCCAGGCCAAAGAAAGATTAGGATAAACAAGTTAAAAGAAATGAAAAAGAATTTGAAAAAAGCAATGATGCCTGATGAAAAAATAGGTTATTATCCTCATTTTAGATTAGATATGACTGCTAAGTTTTTAGATGGACTTTTACCTAATGCTGACAGATTACAAGTCCAGACAATGGAGGGGCTTTCATGGAGTAAAAAGGGTATTGATACTGCTATTGAAGATTTATCTACATTTTTAAGTGGCAGATTAAAGGGAAGAACAGAAGATGTTGATCCTGAATCTTATTCCCGTAACTTTCCAGCAGTTATTAGAAGATATGCTTCAGAAGTAAACAGATTTAATCATGTAGCTCACGTTCAAAAGTATACTAGAGAAGCTTTAACTGAAGCTAAAAGAATTTATGGAAAAGGTAAAGAACTTGATGGATTAGGCCAATATTTTGTAGAGATGGTAGAAGATATGAATCAAGCTGAATTAGGCGTAAAAGGTATAAAACATCCAGAATGGGAGAATGCTAGAAGAGTTCTTTTAGGCTTAGAATATATGTCTAAATTAGGATTTAATTTTAGAACTGCTACAAAGAATGCTACACAAGGATTGTTAAATTGGGTATTTTTAGGACCTAGAACAATTAGGCAATCTAAAGAGTTTTATGAAGATAAAGGAGCTGGTTTTGAAAATGAAGTAAATACTATGATGGAAGAAGCTGGATTAGTTTTTAGAACTACTACTCCTGAATTGCAAGAAGCTATGGGAGTCTTGCCGCAAAGACAGTTAGTCAGATTATCTGAAGGTTTTTCTATAGAATTTAAAAAGCCTACCGCTGTGGATAAATTTACTAAACAAATGATTTCTTATGCTGGTAAAGGTGAGAAGTTATGGCATCCATCTTTTTTAATGCAAAGGGTAGAGAATTATAATAGACGTAGAACTTTTAAGATAGCTTATTCTAAGATGTATCAGCAACTTGAGGGTAATACTGGATTTAGAAAATGGGCTGGTGGAAAAGGTAATTTAGACCAACAAATAAAAACAAGAGCTAGAAATTATGCTATTAGAATGACTAATATGTTACATTTTGATTATGGTGATATTTCTAAATCAAAGTTATTAAGACATCCACTTGGTAGATTTGTGTTTCAGTTTCAGCATTATGCTCAAAAGTTTTTTGAATTAAATAAAAAAGCTCTGTATGATGATCTTAAGATAGCTTATAAAAAAGGTGACATGTTTGGTGAAGAGGTTTCAACAGCTAGTAGAATGGGATTTGTGTATGCTGCAGCTCCAGCAATTCTTAGTTGGCTTACTGGAACTAATGTGTATAATGTAGTTGAACATGCTACTTACAATAAATTTGAAGACTTATTTTATTATTTAACTGGTGATGAAGAAGAGATAAGAAAAGCTAGTTTTGGTAGAGGGGCTTTAGGTGTAGTAGGTTTTCCGTTATTATCAGATCTAATAACTGTTGGTGAATTAACTAATATAGTTGATTATAGTGATGATGATTGGTTTACTTTATTAACAGGCTATCAGTCTTATAGAAAAGAAGATAAAGAGTTAAGACTTATGAAAACTATAGGCCTTATAAATACTCAGTTAGGTAGAACTGTTGGGCAAACTTGGCCTCTTATAAGTGATGGACATTTAGGTACAGCTATTCAGTTTGAAATGGGTTTCTATCCAGATAAAAAGGTTAAAGAAGTTAGCGAATACTTTTATAAAATTGCTAGGAATACTGCTCCTGATTTAGCCGAATACTACGAAGATGTTATTAGTGAATATAAAAAGTTCGTTAAAAAGTCTAAAAGTCAGCAGCAGCACTACTATAGGGGTCATTAATTCTTTAAAGTATCTGGAGTTGTTTCAACTTCAATTTCCATTTCATTAAGTAATTGAATTAATTCTTTCTTTAAGTTTTCCATTACAATTATGATATTATCTATTAATTCTATATTTTTCGGAATTAATGTAACGTTATCTTTGTCTCTTTCAGCCATCATATCAATTGTTTTGGCTAACGCTTGTATTGTGTTAATTTGAGCTACTGCGTCTTGATAAATTTCATTTCTTTTTGACATTAAGTCTCCTTTGATTTATAAGTTCTATAAAATGATCAAATTCTATGGCTGCATAGATTTTAGATCTGTTACGTTTAAATATTAATACAGGTTGTCTATCTTGACAGTTAGATTCTGCTTGTTCTAAAGAGCTCCATAGATTTAGTCTTTCTTGATTTTTACATTCAAAACTATATTTTATAACTCTTTTAGCTGCTGGTGATAATACTATATCTTCACCACTCATTCCCATGACCTGGGATTCTATATCATTCTTCTCAAGTATCTCCGTAAACACAGAGCGAAGGCGATCCCTTACCAGATTCTGCAGCTTTCTTCCTTTGTTTTTCGCTGAACGCGCTTTCATAAGTCCCCTCTCTTATTTTTTTTAAAGCTGTTTCTTTTTCTAATGTTTCTTGAATTATAGATTCATCACTACTAGAAATATCGTAATGAATGTCATCATCAGGATGTAAATCTTTATATGTCTCTATTAGACAGTCGATTTCATCTTTAATCCTCAATAGGTCTTTTATCATAATACTCCTTCATTATTTGTAAAGCGCACTCTCTGCATACATACGATTTAGCAGTTGGAGATACCAATGAATACACAGGAGCGCACTTTACATTACATTTTTTACAATTAGGTTCTATCAATTGGAATCCACCATGCAGTTTCTTTTATGATTCTAGCTCTACGTTTATGAGTAGTTTCCTTTTTAGGATTTTCTTCTCTGAACTTCTTGATATTTTCCAATTGTTTTTTACTCAACTTTTTTTCCATCGAATTTCTCCATTATTATATTAAATAAAGGGTGTTTTGTTTTTTCTATAGGAATTCCATATTCCATCATTGCGTGAGATGATTCTTCTATCCAAACACATTTTTCACATCCATTACAATCTTGTCTATGGATTTGAGCTTCATCTGTTTGTCCAAACCAACTCATTTTAACTCCGCATCTTGCTTTTCTTGCCATTCTTTATTATCTTTGTGCTCTTTTTCTTCCATCAACTTTTTCTGTTCTTTAGTTAACTTTTCAAGATATTTAGCTAATTTATCTTCATCACCATTGAAATTAATGTAATGTATGATGAGATCTTTTAAAGATTGTACATGCATTCCTAATTCTTGCATATATTGTGCTAAAAAATTGAATCTTCTTTGTATTTCTTTGTTTGTTATATTTTTACTTTTAGCCATATTTCCCTCCTAATTTATTAGGGTATAAGTTTTAATTATCGTTATTGTTATAATCGCTTATTACTATATCAGTCCCGACTAACATTATACCCTAAATCTTGTTGTACTTGCGTTTGTTGTTTATGTCTTTCTTTCCAAACAGATCCTCTTGTTTCTTCATGATCTTCTTGAACTTTTCTTCTAGCTCTCATTATAGCAGAAGGATGCGAGATTTCTTTTCTAGACCACATCTTTAATGTTGGCATTAAGTGCATATTCTTTATATCCATGTTATATTTAGCTAGTTCTTCAGCCCATATTTCATAGATTAAATACACATCGTTATCTCTACAATGTCTTTTTGTTAAGAGAATATGTTTTACTTGGTCCTGCATTTTTATTCTCATCGTTCTATCCTCACATTATTAACATTTAATCTTACATATAAGTGTTCTTTTTCTCTATTCTTATCAGATTTAATATCTAATATTTCAACTAAACCTGTTTCCTTATTCTTATAAGGCTTTAAAGATATGAGTTTATTTGCATTATATGCTATTCTAAATGAACCTCTAGAAGATGCAATATCCATACCTTCTTTGAATGCTGCTTTGCTCACTTCGCTCACAGCAAATACAATTACGTTATGTTTTACTGCTAATTCCATAATAGCTTGGCTAGCTTCCTCAACTTTCATGTTGTTATCACGCTGTTTGCTCCTAAATAGGCCTAAATGGTCAACAACTACTATTTCTGGCTTAACAGGTAGCATAGAGATTCTTTTGTCTAATTCCTGTGGATATGGAGCTGAGTAGTCTACAGTCAACCATTCAAATCTCTTATCCATACCATTTTTCATCTGTCTATAATGATCTTTTAGTTGATTTTCATCCCATCCCATTTCTATTTGCACGAATCTAGACCATATTTGTCTTGGTGACATTTCCATTTCAACAAAATATGTTGGTCTTTTGAAATAAGTCATCCAATTTTGTAATAACATAGTCTTCATACTAGCTGGTGGAGCTTGTAGTATAACAGTTTCACCAGGATATACAGGAAAATCTTTACCATACGGTTCACCTAAATTAAGAGGTTCTAAGTCTGCACGATAGAAATCTATTAAGACATTTTCCATACTTTCTGCATTCATAGTATTTTGAGATTTCTTTGATTTATATAGTTTACAAGTGGATTCACAGTATTTATCTTTCATTGCATCTGCACATCCATAATTATTTCCTTGTCCACCATGTCCTTCATAACAACTTTTGATTATAGAATCCATTTCTTCTTTCTTAAATGGACTATTATCAGTAGAAACTCGTTGTCTCCATGATTCCATAACCATTCTAACAACATCTTCATTAAATCTCCATCTTATATGTGAAGCTATTCGGAGTGCTGCCATGTGTCTTTCACCTCTATCTACAAATTTCATCATTTTTTGTATACAAGGGTAATGAACAGGGTCTGGATCATAACCTAAATCAACAGGTATATATATTTCTTCTTGTTTCTTAGGTTTTTGTCTTACTTGAACATCAAATACAGGTTCACATTCTAAATCATGCACATTAACTTTTTGAGGTTTAGAGCACCATTTACCTATAGTTCTTTCTAATTCACCATCAACTTCATACAAAGAATTAAGTGGAAATTCAACTTTCCATAGTCCTGATTTTGTGTTTTTAGTGTTAACTACACGAATAATTCTAGATTTATCAGTAACAGATGGATCAGCATATTCAAATATACCAGCATTAGTTAATGCATCTTTAACTTTTAAATGCAATTTTTCACTTGGTTTCCATCTAAAAGCACTTCCAGGTATGCCTATATGAAATCCTGTACCACTAAAATACAATTTATGTGGAACATTTAAATCATTTAAGAGTATAATTAGTCCTATTGTTTTCTGTTGAGCATTATATATATCTTTACCATCTACATCTAATATAAATTCATCAGGCATGTATATTAAACCATCAAATCCTGATAATGTATTATTTTTTGCATAAAAATCTATAACATATTCGTCATAGTCATAAAGAGAGGTAAATGTATCAGAATCTAACCCTTGCCATTCACCCATCTTATTTGCATCTTGAAAATGATGTCTATTAGTAACACCAAAAGCAAATTCTTTGATCATTTTTTCCTCCTAAAGTATTTTCTGATTTCTTCAGCAGCCTTTTTTGTTTCACGCTCCTGTTTTCTAAGTTCTGTTTGATGTTCATATCTAGCTCTTTTAATTTTCATTCTTATAGTTAAATGAGTGTATGAATCACCTTTCATGTTTTGCCCTAATTTTAGTTCTTTAGGACTTATATTAATAAAATGCATAAATTCTGTTGCTCTCATATATCCTCCTTTGATTATATAGGGAGACTCACATATTCCTTTGCTTAGAATCACCTACCGAAGTAGCCTTTGGCTTTCACCCTTAATTCCTCTAAGACTTACAGGACCAGTTGTTGCCTCCCTATAATTAACGATTACCTACTCACTTAGAATGGGATATCGTCACTCTCGGAGGACTCAGAAGTATCTAGTACATCTTCTGATTCTTTATTGAGTTTTGGTTTAATGTATTCTTCAAAGAAGTTAAGTGCTTTACCTTTCCAATAATCTACATCATCAGCAGTGAATGTTTCAGCTGCGTTTTGGAATTCTGTAGGAGCAACTTTAGATAATGCTCTTGAATATTTTCCATCTTTGTAGAAATATACATTAACTTTTTTACCTGATAAAGCTTCTTCAGTATCGTCCATTTTAACAATTTTAGTACCATCTTGACCTTCTAATGCGCTACTTATACCTGCATTAGCAAATCTATACACTTGTCCAATAGCGAATTCTTCGCCATTTTTGCCTTCTTTAGCATAGACTCTCATGTTAAAGTTATCTGGATAGTCATTAAAGTATATATCTATACATTTGGTACCATTCCATTCATTGTATTTAGCTTTTGATATTGTCAATTCATGCCAGCCTTTAGAATATAAATTATTCCCTCCACCTGACTTTATTGTCATTGTTCTCATTTATTTCTCCTTATTTAACTAATAGATTGAGCATCGTCATCGTATTGAGCGATACCTACAATTGCTGATAATCCGTATCTTCTACCATATGTAATAGCAGCTCCTACACCTTGAGCATCTTTCTTAGATAATGGAAGTTTTACTTTAGAACGTAACCATTGTCCAGAAGAATGCATTAGTGTTGTTGTTACACATATAGCTCCCACAATTACTTCATTACCTTGACTAACAGATAGTCCATGTTTACTTAAATGTGGGAATGCTGATTTAATTACTGCGTGTAAATCTGCATAATTAGATTTAAAGAATGGATTAGTACTCTCTTTCTTAGCACCTTCCATTTCAGATTGAGCTTTAGCTAATGCTTCAGCTAATTTGTCTATTTCAGGTGATTTCCACTCTTCAGATCTTCTATTATAAGCTTGATCAAAAGATTTCTCTTCTGTTTCATTTTTTACTTTATTTTCTAATATAGACTTAGCAATACCAGTCTGTTTAGAAATATCAATATTGTTGCTTTCCATAAGCTTCTCCTATGTGAATGAAGAGGCAGTCACCCACCTCTTCGTGTGCGTTATAAGAATCCTTCGAATTGAAGGGTTTAGAATTTAAGAAACTAATTTCTTTTTATCAAGTATTAATGTTGAAAAGTTGAAAATAATTTCTTTAAAGTAAGGCTGTTTCATAACCAGATTCTTAATAGAATTTGATATAAAGCTACCACTCATATTAGAACAGTAACTTGTAGCCTTTCTTGTGCATGGTTCTGGATCAGAATCTTCATCAGAATACCAATCTTTCTCATACTTTTTAACAGTTATATTATCATATATATACTGTTGATATTGTTCAGCACCCATTCTACCATCAATAACAAATGCTGGTTT
>VTLG01013966.1_pt1 | contig 55759 bp, 64 predicted proteins | sample 4694571 | NCBI WGS metagenome assembly VTLG01 (sample SAMN12604809, study PRJNA352737) | marine metagenome | biome: ENVO:00000447; feature: ENVO:00000209|ENVO:00000569|ENVO:01000036; material: ENVO:00002151; isolation source: viral sequences binned using virsorter ... | reverse complement strand
AAAAAACACTTTACAAAAGACACTTTCTGAATATAACTAAAGTATCCTTTACCCCAGCCTATACTATACCGCCCCGGCAACGCTTATTGTTACCAGTACACGGGTAAGGGGGTGTAGGGCGGCATGTAATACTACATGTATATGCCGCAAAAAATGTGGGGGCCCTGGTGTACAGTCCTTGACCACGTGAAAAGTGGTTGACAGCCTATATCCCAATCCGTTGCACAGGATATACACGTACGTACCCGCCCCGGGCGGTGGCCCTGGCGCCCTACGCACGCCCTGCCTGCCGGCCTCACGCCCCGTGACACACGCTGTGCGCACGTGATGCGCGCATATGTGTGCGCATCCGCCCATGATGTGCGCGTGAGGCCCGCTGCACGCATGCGATGTGCAGGCGCTGCGCCCATACGGGTGCGAATGTGTGCAGGCACACCCCTACCCGGGGGGGTGGGGCGACGGTTTCTGGCCGGCAGGGTCCGATTTTTCTGCTTTTAACCATGCCCTAACCCTACGGGTTACTTTTTTTATTGACATGAATAAGCCAGCCTGCCATAGTCTGGGGCATCGATTGGCCGCCGGCCAGTCACCACCTCACAGGGAGATCCTGCTCATGCCTAACTGGGTGCACAACACGATCACGATCCACGGCGAAGCCGCCTTGCTCTTTATCGACAATGGTAAATTTGATTTCAATCAAATACGCCCCGTACCTAAGCAGATAGACACAGACGATGGCGAGCGCTTTTGGTGCCTACGCAATTGGGGCACAAAGTGGCCTATGTCGCTAGAAACGCAATCGGTCACCATCAAGGATGATGCCCTGGTAATCCTGGGTCGCACAGCATGGGAACCGCCCATTGCGTTGCTCGACTACATACACGAGATCCAGCCAGGGCTGACGATTGACCTAGTCGCCACGGATCTCGATGAGACCGACCGCACATGGCGTCGCAGTTGGGACAGAACGACGACGACCCGCTGACCACCCCATGCCCAGGCGGCACACTCGCTGCCTGGGCACCGCCTGCCTAGCCCATACACACCCCACGGGAGGAGACCCGACCATGACCACCGCTCAATCCTTGATCATCTACGATGGCCCTAGCCTGCACGATGGCGTCACCCCGATTGTCGTTATCGCTGTGCGATCCAGCCGCAACCGCAAGACCGGCGACATGGTGCACACCTATATTCTGCTGCGTGACGTAGACCCACGGGAGGCCAACAAGTTTGGCCTGGATGAAGCGATCTGTGGCTTCTGCCCACACAAAGGCAAAGCCTTTGATCGTAACGACCCGGCCGGCGTGCTTCGCAAGTTGGCCGAAGACCGGACCTGCTATGTAAACATAGCACAGGGTGTGCTGATCGTCTGGAAGCATTTCGTGAAGGGCGGCTATAGCTACGCTAAGGATTGCACCATATCCAGTTTCGTTCGCCGCGTGACCCATTGGTTCCGCAAAGTGTGCGGCATGCCATGTACCACTACCGAGGAACTCGGTGCAGATGCCATGGTCCGACTCGGCACCTACGGTGATCCGGCGATGGTCCCGGCCCACGTATGGGAGCGTCTGCTCCGCAGATCCAAGGGCCGGACCGGTTACAGTCATCAGGCTGACAATGCCAATGCGGACTTCCGCCCTGATTTGACCATGGTCTCTGTAGAGACCGAGCTGCAAGCCTGGCAACACTGGGCCAAAGGCCACCGCACGTTCCGGATGCTGGCGGAGGGTGAACAGCCCGTCGCCGGCCAAGAAATCATGTGCCCTTCACCAAAGGTGAAATGCACTGACTGTGGCCTGTGTACCGGCATGCGGCCCGGCGCTAAATCCATCGCCATTGCTGCCCACGGCCCGGGTAAAGGCCACTTCAATCGGCGTCAGGCTGCGGCCTGACACTAAGGTGTCACTTTTTTATTGACGTGGATAATTCAAGCGACTAGGGTTATTCACGTCAACATCACCCCACGGGAAGGAGACCCGCACCATGAAATACCAAATTCACCAAGTCCAACTGACCGAAGCCGAAGTCGATAAGATCAACGCCGAGGGACATGACGCAGTCGAGCGGCACGCTATGAAGCTGAAGATGAGCTTCAGCGATGATGTCGGTGCGATTGCGGGCCAGATGTATGATCTGGGTTATTACGACCATGTCGCTAATATTACCAGCTTCAGCCTGGCCGGTGTATTCCACATCGGTAACATGGGCCCGGAGCATAGCATAGAGCGCTTGGCCTGCATGAGTAGCGTTAGCGTCGGCGACTTAATCATCGACGAGCACGGCGACAAATGGGTGGTCGCTCCATATAGTTTTCACCCGGTACGTTGATTTCAGCCGAAACGCCCTTCACGGGGCGTCGCCAGGGAGTGCGCTACCCTGGCCTGATGAGGCAGCGCATTACATCCACAGGGAGACCTGCACCATGTCTACACGTAGCAACATCGCCGTCTTGAACGGCGCCGAAGGCATCAAAGCGATATACTGTCACAGCGATGGCTATCCGGCCCACAATGGGCACATCCTAGATAATCACTACACGCCCTATGTGGTGCGTGACATCCCCCTCGGCGACGAACGGGTGGCCCGCATCAACCGCGAGAACCGCGCTATAATCGAGCGGAAAATCGCTGACTTGATTAAGCTGGGCGACCTGTCGCTACTGGGCGAGCTGGTGCATCCGGACGCCGACAAGCCTCACGGGTTCGACTATAAGACGCGCCAGCCCGGCGTGACCGTTGCCTACGGCAGAGACCGGGGCGAGAAAGACACAAAGGCCACGCTCTACGAGACCCTCGAAGACTGGCACGCAAGCATGTGGCCGCACATCGACTATGCTTACCTGTATGTCGGCGGAACATGGCTGTGTGCCGAGGTCACGGACCCGGCTAACCACACGCTAATCTTTCGACATGTTCGCTCAATGATTAACTCTGAGCATGTCCAAAGAATTTTCGGCACCTAACCCCTGACACTTTAGTGTCATTTTTTTATTGACGTGGATAATCAGACGCTCTACGGTTATCCACGTCAACAACACGCAACACCTTGGAGGTACAACGACATGAAGATTTCTTTTGGACATGGCGCAGGCCACATGGAAGCTGCTGCTGATGAGTGGAACTTTCCGATTCATCGCGAACCCACCCGCTTCCATAAGCACTCGTATGTGCTCAACTCACACACCGGCGACGTGCTGGGCATTGTGGGCAAGGGCCAGGCACAGGTAAGCCACGGCCAGTTTTTCCACCCGATTACTAACCTGATCGAGGCCAAGCTGGGCCACAGCAACCAGCGCACGTGGACCTCACGCAATGGTGCCTGGGCCTTACGTGAATACGTGTTCGACAACATCACGTCCACCATTGAGACGGCCAAGCGTTCGAGCGAAGTCAAGTTCAAGGCGCTCGCCTGGCACGGCGTGGACGGGCTGACCTCGAACAACTTCGTATCGGGTTCGATACTGATGTGGTGCCTAAATACCATGGTGCTCGGCGAGGACATCACGCAACTGCGCAAGAAGTCTACCAAGAACTTCACCATGGAAGACTTCGTCGAGCGCATTGACGACGCCCACGATGGCTTCGCCAAGCAGATCGAACTGCTCCGCCGCATGGCCAACACACCCATGCTTGAGCAGGCCGGCGAGCAGATCATCCGCGATTTGATCCCCAACGAGCGGGCTCAGAACGCGATGATCGACAGCTATCACGATCACCGTGACCAGTGGGGCGACAACGCGTTTGCGCTCTACAACACGTGGACAAACTGGGCCACGTATGCGGACGACCGCAACGGCAGTGTGCTGCGGCGCACCGCCAACGACAACACGGTCGAACGCCTGCACCGTCGCTCGTTCGACGTGGCAGCCTGGGCGCAGAGCGAGCGGTTCCAGTTAGCCCTCGCAGCCTAAACACAACGACCGGGGGCGGCGATCCTGCTGCCCCCGCAATCTGCACACACACCCGAGGAGGTACATTATGCAGAACCAACAGCCCGAAAAATTTTTCTATAGCGTCGTGAAAGACGCGCCCCTGTTCACGCCACGCAAGCCTGGCAAGTGGACCGCATTCGTCAACGTGATGCGCGTCGGCGATAGCGTCCGGGTCCACACCTTTCAGGAGTCCGAGAGCCTGCGCAACGCGTTCTATCAGGCCAGCAAAAAGGTCACGGTTCGCAAGCGTAACACGTCCGATGGCTTGACTTACTATCAAGTCTGGCGGATCGTTTAGTCACGTAAACAGCGGGGCGGGCGCTTGCTCGCCCTGCTTCACCCGAGTGTAGGAGGTACACACATGACGGATAACGAACAAACTGAGGGCAACGATGCCTTCGCGAGAATGGTTAAGTTGATGTTGAACACCGACTTTGCCTTTGTGATGAGGCTGATAAAAACCGCACAGCAATCGATAGAGGACGATCAAGAACGCGACCTTGAACCCTTCACGATCACTGCCCTTGCGTATGTCGAAGAGCAGGTCTACGACAGCGCGAGGGCGCTCCAGGCTGTGATTGATTTCCAACAAGAGTATCGCGCACAGACGAAGGAGGCCGACTGATGGCAGTAGAGTTCGTGTTAAGCGTGCTGGTGGTGGGCGCAGTAGGTTGCGCCTCCGCCGTCGCGTTCTGGCTGGGCTTCAATCGAGGCCACGCACAGGGCTGGGAAGGCGGGCGCCGCGCTGCCGAGACCCAGGCCAAACTGCGCTACAACAGCAAGCCACGCGTGGACGGCTGACAGCCAGTGGATTTAAAACTTCCAGACCTCGCTATTGGCGAGACGTATCGAGGGCGGTGTCCGGCGTGTCACCGCCCTTCTACTTTTAGTGTGACTCGTTTATCTAATTCATTAGTTTACAATTGCTACGCCGCCTCGTGCGGGTTGCGCGGGCGTAAGGTGACCGCGCTGACTGCCGACGATATGCGCCAGCGTTATTCACGTGAACAGCCGGAGACCCCCACGCCACGCCCGCTGCCCTCGTTCACACATCACGAGCACGTCACCCGTCTGTGTGAGGCGCACGGGATCACGCCCGAGGATGTGGCATACGACCCGCTGCGAGGGCGCGTCGTGTTTATTCTACGTGATTTACGAGGCCGGGCCATCGACGCTATCGGGCGCACGGTAAGGGGCGACTTGCCTAAGTGGCTACGATACAGCGACAGTAAGGCCCCTGTCGTGGTCGGTGACGGGCGTTGGCTTATTCTGGTAGAGGATATCGTGTCCGCACGTAAAGCCTGTCAGGCATGCCCCGCAGCGGCTTCTATGGCCCTTCTGGGCACGAGCCTATCGACGGAGCACCTGATGCGCGCGAGCCAGTTCGATCAGGTATTTATTTGTTTAGATAAAGACGCGACCGACAAGGCGGTGGCTATACACCGGCGGCTGTCTGCTTTTGTTGACCGTTGCGTCGTCGTAATGTTATCGTCCGATATCAAAGACATGCAAGACCGGGACATCAGGGAGTTGTTTATTGATACAAGTAATCAGGGCGTTATGCGATAAGCAAGTCTACACGCGCCTGTCACGCATACCTTTGGACGCCTTCGAGAAAGAGCCGCGCGCTATTGTGCGTGCCTTGGGTGAGGCGCACGAGAAGTTCGACCACGATATATCGCCGGCTGATCTCAAGGTTTGGTTTCACTCAAAGAACCCGGGCCTGACAAAGTCACAGCGCGACGCCTACGATCTGCTGCTGGCTAAACTACGTGATGTAGAACCCATGTCGCCGGAGATGGTCGAGGATGTCCTGCGCGACATGACGCGCGTCGAACTCGGGCGTCAGATAGGCGAGAGCGGGTTCGCGCTGATGGAGGGGCACACCACCAGCATCGACACGCTGCGGGCGTTGCTCGACATGTACGACGCCGGCATGGCAGGCGAGACATCGCCGATGGTCGCGGAGGATCTCGACCCGGAGGCGCTGCTATCGACCCTAAACCACGAAGAGCGATGGGCGTTTAATCTATCTAGTTTAAAAGAGCGCGTGCCTGGCCTATCGCCTGGCCACTTCTGCGTCATAGGTTCGAGGCCGGAGACGGGCAAGACCACGTCACACGCATCTTTTGCGGTAGCACCCGGCGGCTGGGTGGAGCAAGGCGCCCGTGTTCACGTGCTGTGCAACGAGGAGAAGACATCACGCGTGGCGCTGCGATACTACACGAGCGCATACGGCGTGCCGCAAGAGCAACTCGATGTTGACATGATTAAGGCCAGCGACTTTAATCCATTTGATTTAGGCCGGCTATGGATAGGGCGTATCCCTGACGACGCAGGGCTCGAAGGTGTAGAAGCACACATCAAGCAGCACCGGCCTGACATCCTTGTGATTGACATGCTCGACAAGGTATCGGTCGGCAAGTCAGATGCCCTGCCCCTACACGAAAAACTACGTGAATTATATCGCCGGACCCGTGACCTGGCTACGCGTCACGACATTGTGGTGGTGGGCTACTCGCAGCTAAGTGCGGATGCCGAGGGCCGCACGAACCTGAACCTTGCGATGCTCGAAGGCAGCAAGACAGGCAAGGCCGCCGAGGCGGACATAATGATCTTGATTGGCCGCTACGGTTTGATCGAGGGCGCGCAGGAGAATGACCCGAGGCGCGTTCTTAACGTAGCGAAGAATAAAATTAGCGGCTGGCATGGGCAAATACACTGCGTCATTGACGGACGCATAGGGAGGTATGATGACTAGAAGGTTTGTTCTTGATGTAGAAACGATGGTCGAGTTCCTGGGGGGCAGGGCCGTGGACGGCCGGTCACAGAACCCGCACAACTCGATGGTCGCGCTGGGGCTACAAGACATAGATACGAAAGAGATCTGGTATGTGCCTGTAAATCACTTAGATAAGCCTGCCGACCCTGACGGGTTTAACGAAGTGAAAAGGCTGGTAGAGGAAGAGGCAAGCCTGCTCGTGATGCACAATGCACAGTTCGACCTGCAATGGATATGGGCGGTCGGCATCGATTACCATGGTGATATCCATGACACCATGGTGGGCGAGTATCTGTTGGCGCGAGGCCGTCGCATGCCTATGTCACTAGCCGCGTCGTGTGAAAGGCGTAATCTAAGTGAACAAAAGTCTGACGCTACCAAGGAATATTTCAACAAAGGCGTGGGCTACGAGGCCATGCCCTGGCAAGTTGTCGAGGAATACGGCAAGCAAGACCTGCGCGCTACAACCGACCTGTACCTTGCGCAACTAGCTGACTATATGGGTGAACCCCTGCATAGGACGCTTCTGCTTACATGTAAATTCACGATGTGTCTCGCGGAAATGTGCTACGCAGGGATGCGAATTGACGCAGGCACATTGCTGCGGGTCGAGCGCGAGTTCCGCGAAGAGAAGGCCGTGCTCGAACAAGACCTGCGCGAGATCGTGAGCCATGTCATGGGCGACATGCCCTATAACCTAGCGTCACCGGAACAGCTTAGTCAGATCCTGTACAGCCGGCGGCCTAAATCTAAGCAGGAGCACGCCAGGTTTTTTCAATTAGATAGACCGTTTCGCCCCAAGATGTCGGAGAGCAAGTACAAACAATACCTGCGGCAGAAGTGCGAGCCGGTGTATCGCACGTTCGCAGTCCACTGCACCGCCTGCGACGGGACCGGCAAGGTATTCAAGACCCGCAAGGACGGCACAAAGTATGCGCGAGGGCACACGTGCGCAGAGTGCGGGGGCGTGGGCACCCGATACCAGGCGACCCCGACACTGGCAGGGTTTAAAATCAACCCACCCAACAGCCAGTGGGCCACCGCCGGCGGGTTCAGCACGGACAAGAACCGCCTCCAATCCTTGGCCCGACAGCTAGAGAGCGTGATGCAAGCGCGCCCAAACATGAAGTTCGAGGAGGCGTTGTCCTTCATCAAGAAGGTAGAGCGGCTCGGGGCACTCGACACTTATCTAAGTAGTTTTGTCGAGGGCATCCACAAACGCATGCTCGACGGCTATCTTTACGCAGAGTTCAACCAGTGCCGCACAGCGACTGGCCGGCTATCGTCATCGAGCCCCAATCTACAGAACATGCCGAGGGCAGGCACCTTCCCTGTGAAGAAAGCATTCGTGTCCCGGTTTCCCGAGGGTCAGCTAATTGAGTTTGACTTTGCCCAGTTAGAGTTCCGCGTTGCGGCGCACCTTGCGCAAGACGAGACCGCGAAGCACGAGATCCTCACAGGGTTTGATGTACACCAGTACACCGCTGACTATCTGACCACAAACGGGCAGCCGACCACGAGGCAGGAGGCTAAGTCGCGGACGTTCGCGCCACTGTACGGCAGCGTGAGCGGCACACCGGCAGAGCGTGCGTACAACATGCACTTCGTCGACAAGTACGAGGGGATACGGCGCTGGCATGGCGCGCTGCAAGACGAAGCAATCCGGACTAAACTAATTAAATTACCGACGGGCCGGGAGTTTGCGTTTCCTGATGCCAAGCGCACGCCGTCAGGTGGGGCATCTGGGTCCACGAAAATCAAAAACTATCCCTGCCAGTCTGTTGCCACGGCCTGCTTCGTGCCCGCCTGCCTCATCCACTTGCGTGACGCGCTGCGCGCAGACAACCGGCGCGCACTTATTATAAACACCGTTCACGATAGCGTGTTGCTGGATGTGCCGCCGGACGAGGTGATCGAGATAACCTTGCTGCTGGACGAGCTATTGAGCCCGGAAAACATTGAGCGCCTGATAAAAACGACGTTCGATATTGACCTGTATGTGCCTCTTTTAATTGAACAAAAGGTAGGAAATAACTGGCTAGACATGCACTGATGAGTTGATGCGACCCTTTGGCACATTCGCCTGCGCGCGAAATAGGTTACCGTCGGATAAATCAGTTGACTTAGGTTGCGTTCTGAATATAACTATCGCATCTTGAGCACTAAATAATTTCCAAAGGGGAAACAAAATGACAGCGCTAGTGCTACCCAATGACGCTGAAGCTCAATACCTGCAATCGATTGCAGACCAGTTTGCTGCCGAGGACATGGCACGTGATGTCATCCCACGTGTGCGGATCTTGCGAGACAACGTGAAGAACGGCACAGATCTAATTGCTTTAGCCGGTGAGTTTAGTATCGATGACCCACTCGCCGGTAAGATCTACGCACCATCCATATCGTTGCGTCTCTATCAACAGTACTTTCGATACAAGCGCTACGACGCGGACGCGGTGCGGCGCAACAAGGACGGCGACACAGTCAAGGGTAGCTACACGCACTCGATCCTCATCAAATCGTTGCAAGACGAGGCGCCGTCAGACGATGGAAAATATCAGTGCGGACGGCCCGTCGGCTACATTCGCAACTGGAAAGAGTTGCCGAAGGACGAACAAGAGTTTATAAAATCGTGTCGCCAAATGGCGATCTTTTTTGGCGAGGTCCGCATCGAGGGCAAAGACCAGACCGGTAGCACTGTCAGTATGCAACTCCCCGTTGAGATGGAGCTATCGAACAAGACTTCTGGTCGCACGCTGGTCAACTTCTATAGGGAACTATGGAACTCGAAGCGGGTCTCGCCAAACTCTGTCAGCGTGACGTTGCTGCCGTTTGAAGTGAAGGGCGGCGTCACCTTTTACGACTTGTCGTGCAAAATCGAAGAGGGTGTGCAGCATCAGTTTGACGACGATGCCATCGCTTTGATGCAGCGCTTCACAGACTACGTGTCCGGCATCAACAACAGGGTGATGGAAAAGCACAAGTCTGCCATGCTCGACGCGGAGGACAACGTCGTCGATGAGTATCTTGAACTCGAAGTAGATGACGAGTAGATCGCGTGGAACCGAACCTTGCGCGGGTCGTGCTGTGGTTGCAACGCAACCTGCGCGGCGACACGGAGATGTCAGACGAAACTATTGACGTAGTTTTAGAGGACATGCGCGCGGCTCTGCGCAAGCAGTTTGTCGAGAAACGTGACAGCAAATTCAAGGTGCGCCCGAGTAACATTGGGCGCCCACTCTGCCAACTCCAGATGGAAAAGGCAGGCGCCCCCAGCATCGATCCGGACTACAACTTCCTGATGCGCATGGTCCTTGGTGACATGGTAGAGGCCGTGCTCAAAGGCGTGATACGTGAGGCTGGCGTTCCTAATTACGAAAGCAGCGGACGGGTCACGGCTGATGTTGCCGGCGAACAAATCAACGGCGAATACGACTTGAAGATCGACGGCAAGGTCTACGATGTTAAATCGTGCAGCGATTGGGCTTACAAGAAAAAGTTTGAATCGTGGGGCGCGCTCAAAGAGGATGACGCGTTTGGTTATGTAGATCAATTACACATCTACGCCAAGGGCCACGATAACCTACCCGGCGGCATCTGGGCGGTGAACATCGCGACCGGTCAAATCAATTTGATCGAGGCGCTTGACACAGACGGAACCCAAGAGCGCCGGCTACAAGAATTAAAAAATAAAATAGATAAATTAAAATCGGATGCCCCGTTCGAGCGTTGTTTCGAGGATGTCGAGGAGACGTTTAACAAAGCGCTGACCGGCAACCGCAAGCTAGGCACCACGTGCTCGTGGTGTAAGTACCGGTTCGAGTGTTGGCCTACGCTGCAAGAGCGCGAGTCTGTGTTTTCCAAGGCAAAGAGCAAGCCGATGGTAAGCTACACAGAACTTAATAATATACCAGAGCAGGAGAAAGCATATGCATGATGTGGGTCACCGCGATGATGTAAGGGATTGGGAGGGTGAGTACGATGAGAATCCTAGCTGGGATATTCCGTTGGCGGATCGGACTGACCACGACATTGACAAAATGCTGACTGAAGCTCTTAATTTAGTAAAAGAACTTTCGACGGAGCGCAACCGACGCATCCAGTTAAAGTTCTCTAACTACGCAAAAAATGCTATCGATATGTTTACAGAGTATCAAGACTCTCTGAAGAATTACGATCCGTCGAAACTACACGCCGGTGACAAGCTCTAATTATCAATTAAAAAAAGGCTACCGAAGTGGCCTCGAAGGTAGGGTGGCGAAAGAGCTAATCGACGCCGGTGTCGCCGGTGCTTACGAAGCGCTTAAAATACCTTACATACAGCCCGCCAAAGACCGGGTGTACACGCCCGACTTTGTCCTTCCCAACGGCGTGATCGTCGAGACAAAAGGCATATTCACTGTCGAGGATAGGCAGAAGCACCTCTGGGTGCGCGACTGTCATCCTGAGTTGGATATCCGTTTTGTATTTTACAACTCTCGACAGAAGATCCGCAAAGGCAGCAAGACCACATACGCTATGTGGTGCGACGCTAATTCATTTAGATATGCGGATTACAGTATTCCAGCGGCCTGGATTGCCGAGGAAAAAATCAATGACGCGTATGAAGAATTTTTTAAGCCTGCAAGCAAATCAACTCGCAGTTCTAATTCAAGTAGAAGAGGACGAAAAAAACGGTGACATCAGCTTCTCGGTGATGCCGGTGGAATCCGATGTGCTCGACGTATCAGATCCGACCAAACATTTTCTACGTGATTTAGTGCGAGCTATGTGTGCCGTTTCGAGCATGCCCGAAGAGCAGATCATGGCAATGGTGGCTGCGTACTTCGAGCACTTTCAAGATTTCTCTGATGAGTTTGATGACGAGAATGTCATCCCCTTCCCCACTAAGCATTGAGGAAACCATGTTGAAACAATCTGAGTTGATACTTGAAGAAGCTAATTCTTTGATTAGTAAAGACCGTCACAACGACCACGGGCCAGCAGACAAATCATTTGAGCGGATCGCTAAGTTCTGGTCGCTGATCTTGGACACGCCGGTGAAACCTCATCAAGTGGCGCAGTGTATGATTGCACTGAAGCTGTCTCGTATCAATCACTCCAGTGTAAATAACGACAACTGGATCGACATTGCAGGCTACGCGGCGCTCGGCGGAGAGATCGCACAGCACTTCGAGGTGGTGTCTACCGCTATGGGCATCGACGATTTGCTAACACAGGCGCGTGCGCCGAACGAATTTTTTGACGAACAACTTGATATGTTTCAGGAGTATCTACTAGACGAAAACATCTTTGTCACAAGTAGCAGCGACATCTTCGACTTTGATTCGCTGCCCGATATCGACTGTAAGTCCAACCGCCCGCAAGAGGACGACGGTCTATTTTTTTGGGGCGGCGGGATAAATGCCAAGGATTAATTTTAAAGTAGGACTAACTATCGACCCAGACTTTTACGTCACGCCGGTCGATGACGACATCGAAGAAGAACTAATCGACATGATACAAGACCTGCTCTACGAGGTAGACGGCGTTCTCGATATCAGCGTAAGTCGAATAAAAGGAAAAGGACGGGGGAGCGCTTGATGGCCTGGAAATCTAATTTAAATCCACAGTTCCGTAGCAAGTTTTCGGAGGATATTTTTAATTTAAAATACAAACATGAGGGTGCAGAGACTTGGTCTGTGCTGGCGAAGTTGCTTGTCAAAGATGTTTGCGGTGACCTTCGCACTGGTGAATATAAGATGATGTCGGACGACGAATTAGACCGGCTCGAAAATTATATTAACGAATTGAAGTTTGTGCCCGGTGGCAGATATCTTTACTACGCCGGTCGCAAAAATCGTTACTACAACAACTGTTTTTTGCTCAAAGCAGAGGAAGACACGCGCGAGGATTGGGCTGCGCTGGCGTGGCGGGCCGAGTCTTGCCTAATGACGGGCGGTGGTATTGGTGTAGATTACAGCGTCTATCGCGCTGCCGGTGCACCGTTGAAAGGCACGGGTGGCACAGCGTCGGGCCCCATTCCTGCGATGAAGTTAATTAACAGTATCGGCGCCAACGTGATGCAAGGCGGCTCGCGGCGCTCCGCTATCTACGCAAGTTTGAATTGGCAGCATGGTGACATCCCTGCTTTTCTACGTGCGAAAGACTGGGATAGCATGCCTGTGGGCAACACCGGCCAGACCTTGAAGGACATCAAGGAAGCAGACTTTAACTTCCCGGCGCCACTCGACATGACCAACATCAGTGTGAACTACGACACTGATTGGCTAATGCAGTATTGGAAGACGGGCGACGTTGGCGATGTCTTTCGGCAGAATGTACGCCAGGCGCTCCGCACAGCGGAGCCAGGGTTTTCATTCAACTTCTTCGATAAAGAAAACGAAACGCTGCGCAACGCGTGCACCGAAGTTACATCGGAGCGAGATAGCGACGTGTGCAACCTGGCTTCGATTAATATGGGCCGCGTTCAATCATTAGAAGAGTTTTCAGATATCGTAGAACTAGGCACGAAGTTTTTGATCTGCGGCACCCTGCGAGCGCACCTGCCCTATCAAAAAGTATACGACGTGCGGGAGGCAACCAGGCGGCTGGGCCTCGGGTTGATGGGTATGCACGAATGGCTAATCAAAAACGGCCACCGCTACGAGTGTGTGCCTGAGTTGCACAAGTGGCTAGAGATCTACCGGGGCGTGAGTGACAAAACATCACGTGAGTTTGCGGACTCCCTGTCGATCTCGCGGCCCGTGGCCAACCGGGCAATCGCACCGACGGGCTCTATCGGCATCCTCGCCGGCACCACCACCGGTGTCGAGCCGCTGTTTGCTGTGGCGTACAAGCGACGGTATCTGACCGGCGGCACCCGCTGGAAATACCAGTATGTTGTGGACAGCGCCGCGCAAGAGTTGATCGACATGTACGGTGTCGAGCCCGAGGGTATCGAAAGCGCTCTGGATCTGGCCGAAAACTACGAGAGGCGCATGGCGTTCCAGGCAGATGTGCAAGACTACGTGGATATGTCTATCAGTTCGACCATCAACCTGCCATCGTGGGGGAGCAAGCTAAATAATGAAGACACAGTTGACAGTTTTGCTGACACGCTGGCTCGCTATGCACCCAGACTACGTGGCTTTACGTGTTATCCCGACGGCGCACGTGGTGGCCAGCCACTTTCCGTAGTCCCGTACAGCGAAGCAGTAGATCGCCTCGGCACGGAGTTCGACGAGCACATCGAGACGCATGACATCTGCGAGATCTCTGGGCAGGGAGGCAGTTGTGGCGTTTGATAAAGTAAAAAAGAAAAAGGGAAAATGGCGCAAGCCTGATGCCTGGCGCTGTCCGAACGGCATGGCCTACCAAGAAGGACTTAATGCTTTCTGGGCCAACAACACGTGCCCGTTCGAACCGCACACGATGGAGCATCGAGAGTGGCAGCGCGGGTTCGATGCCAGCTATTTTCGTAACCGCGCCGGCTTGCGATGAAAGCAGGCATGAAAGAACAGATCACCGGTTATTTAGGTGAATTATCGGTGGAGCGGTTCTTTCTGTTGCGTGATATAAATTGTCGCAGGGTGGACTTCAGCGTGTTCGACGCAGTTGTGGATGACAACAGCACGTTGTACCGTTTGCAGGTGAAGTGCAGTGCAAGGGGCAGGTGGAGCGTAACTGGCGGTCGCAACCGCAAGAAACAGTACAAGCTCGCAGACGTAGATGGTATCGCGCTCGTAGCGCTAAACCGTGCGGGTGACGACGACATCGCGTTTTTTACGATGGATGAGATAGATAAGAGAACGTACACCAAAGATACCGTGCCGGTCTGTCATTTCGGCGAAAAGGGTTGGGATAGATTTAAACAACGCTACGTCCCTTGGGACGAAAATATCTTGACAGACGCTGCAACCTGCGATAAAACACAGCTTCATCTTTTCAACGAGTGAGGCAAACATCATGTGGATTTTTCTTTCAGACGCTTTCGTCAGTATTGTCGAAGACAACAAGTGTGCGGATTTAGTATTAGTCCGGGCACGTAGGGAGAAGCATCTCCAAAACTTTTTGACCGCTGAGATCGAGGACGTAAACATCGATTGGGCAGTCAAGAATGCCCGCGACAACTGCATCGAAGAGACTGCCGGTCGCGACTACCGGTGGCGGGTCACTTTACGCAAAGACGTATTGAGCCAGCTAATGGTGGCGCACACTAGCAACATCAACTACCCGAACTTCAAAGACAGTATCCGCAGCGACAGGTATCACAGCGTCGCCTCTAACGTTTGGCGAGAGGCGGGGAACCTGCAAGATGGCGGGCCATACGGTGGAGCCATTAGCGCCGAACGCTACAGCGGCGATGTCGTCTTATGAAGATAATGTTGATGGGCCCATCGTGGCGCAACCAGAACCTCGCGCTGTGGCTAACGGCGCGAGGTCATTCTGTTTTGATGGACGACGGTCGCAAAGAGGATCGTTATTTTTCGCAGATCAACCCAGACTACATAATTAGCAACGGCTACGGATCTATCTTCAGCAAGTTCGTTTGCCAGAGCTTTCACGCGCGTATCATCAATATACATCCGGCTGCGTTGCCATGGGGTCGGGGCATATACCCCAACGTCTGGGCGCTATATGAGGGCCACCCAATAGGCGTGTCCGTGCATCTCATCGACCCCGGCATAGATACAGGCAAGCTACTTGACGTAGAGTTTATGCCGAAATGGGAGCGAGACTGGCGCCTGGCAAACCCCGCCGAGACTTTACAGACGTTTTATTCGCACCTGCTGCGGCGTGCAGAACAACTGTTCCAACGCACATGGGAGCGTGTTGAGGCATGTGACTGCCAGCCGTTCGACCAAGAGCCAATAGGGCGTGACACTTACAAAAACCGTGCGCAGTCAGAGGAGTTGATGCGCCAGTTCCCTGACCGATGGGACACGCCTATTGCCCTCGTCAAACTTGCAGGGGAGAACCTCAATGACTGGTGAGTTCCCGCCACGCAAAGCCTTTGGCGAAGACGAGCAGGATGCTATCGACGATGTGGTTTCCTACTACCGGCGCAGCGACGAAGATCCAGGCTACAATGGGTTTTTCCAAAAACAATTTGAGAAAGATCTGGCGGCCTTCTACGGCAAGGGCGAGGCTGCTGCCGTCAACAGCGGAACAAACGCACTCTACATAGCCTTGTGTGCGTTGAATCTAAAACAGGGGCGGGAGGTAATCGTATCTCCCGTCACCGACAGCGGCACGGTGCATGCAATTTTGGCCGCAGGGCTCGTGCCTGTCGTAGCAGATGCCGCACCCGGTGGCTACAACACTGGCCTCGAACAGGTGCGAGACTGCACAACCGACAAGACGGCGGCCGTCATGCTCGTTCATACGGCGGGCGAGCCAGTGCCAGAGACTGCTGAGATTGCAGAGATGTGCCTTCATGCGGCTATTCCTCTCGTCGAGGATGTCAGCCAAGCTATGGGCGCGCATATTGACGGGCAGTTCGTCGGATCTTTCGGCACGCTGGCTGCCGGGTCTATGATGTACAGAAAAAATCTACAGTGTGGAGGCAGCGGCGGCTTTGTTTATGGCGTAGGCCCTGACTTAATGAAGCAGGTCCTGGCACATCGAGACCGAGGCAAGCAGCCCTGGCGCACAGATTTAAATCAAAATGATCCCGGGACGGCCCTTTTTCCGGCGTTGAATCACAACTTCAATGAGTGGGAGAGCGCTATCGCCTCGGCATCCTTGAAGAGATTGAAACGGACTAACCTAGATCGCCTCATGTTTCTGTACAGTCTACGTGAAAAAATGCAGATGGCGGGATGCCTAAGCGAACCGCAAGAGTTCCACACCGGGTACGCTCCCTTTTACATACCAGTGTGGGTCCCGGTCAAAGACAAGATGGGATTTGCCATGCGGCTAAAAACAAAAGGCATCCCGTTGCTTGAGCATTACGGCTGCCTCGTGGCCGACTGGCTTCACATAGAAAAGCAGGTGAACTGGGAGCCCAACCACGCGTACAGTGAGGGGCATGTGCCGTGGGCGGCCCGTAGTCCGAATGCAAGGCATACGCGCGACAGCACATTCAATCTTTTTCTAAATGAAAACTATGACATATGGCATGTGCGCCGCATCGTGAGTGCCATCAAAGAAACAGAGACTGAGATGCAGGAGGATCTGCGTGCTACACCAAGGAAATAACACTCTCTACGCGATTATTGATTTAGCTATTAGCCCTTGCACGTTTGACCACATGCACTCGATGGTCAACGCCGACATGGCTCGGAGGGCGAACAATCTAAGTGAACTACACTTTATTTTTATCCTGGGCCCCGGCGAATCTTTTCGGCAACAGACGCCGAAGGACATGGCCCTGTCACAGGCCGAGAAACTGTGGCGGGTGCGGCAGATCCTGACGCCCATGGCGTGGATGATTCCCGCGTGCAAGGGCGTATCGATTTACATGAACAGAGCAGAGGCAGCGAAAGAGATCTCCATGCTGCCGCCGGCAATCCTTTTTCCCAACACGTATCACATCAACCAGCCCGTCGGCGCGTTCATGCTGCAACAGGTGGTCGAGATATACAATCAGGTGAAGGACAAAGGTATCACACCGGTGGTGATGCAGGCCCCAGAGGGCGCGTTACATTACGTAGATAAGTGGTTAGATGCTAATGACATCGACCGGTCGAAGCTGGTCACGTTAACTATTCGGCAGAGCCAAGTAGAGGGCGAGCGTAACAGTAATCTATCTAGCTTCTCTCGCTTTTCTAAACAATTAAAAGAGCGTGGATATTTTCCTGTGATGTTGCACGATACAGATGTTGCAACTATCGCCCCACCCGAGTACTATAAAGATGACCCGGCTGTCCCGTACCTCCCCGGCCCGGTCAACTTAGAACTGAGGGCAGCGCTGTATCAGCGAGCGGTCGCCTCACTCTCGCACAACGGTGCAGCCGCTGCTCTCAGTTTTTTTATTCCAGATACAAAATATGCCTGCTTCGTACCCGTCGATGCCCTGCCAAAGGTAATCGAGCATGAGGGTATTGAGGGACAGGAGCGCCTTCTCGGCGTAAAGAAAGGGGAGCGTTACGAGTTTTCCAGCCCCAAACAATTTTATGTTTGGGAGAAATGCACTGCTACTAATTTAATGAAAGCATTTGAGGAATTAATAAGTGAATAAAAAACAGGAGGAAAGTTATGACAATAAAAACGATTGGGAAGATATGTGGCTTGATAATTATCTCGCTGCTCGCGGTGTTTATCGTGTCAACACACGCTCACGGAAAGGTGCCGGGGATGTGTGTGCCGACGCACAACCTAAACAAAGAAATGGCCCAACGGTTTGCGGAGAAGCCGCTGTTTCGCGGGATCTCAAGTGAAGGTTATTACGTGATGATATACTTCAGCGCCGAAAGCAAAAAGTGGACTGCGTTTGGTGTGCACCCAGCGGAGCCGCACAAGGCATGTCCTCTGTCTGCGGGCAATGAGGGCGAACTGATAATCGATAAAGGGGCAAAGCTATGATTATTAATTGGTTAAAAAAGATATGGGGCGGTCAAAAGAAAAGCCGGGACCTTTCGGTACACCGGCTGCATACATTGAAGTATGAAGATCTCTGTATGTAATCAATCGTTTATTTGTTTCAATAAACGCATTATCTCACGTCGTTCATAAGCAGAGTACGTGCGCCAGTTCGTGATGTGCTCTAAGCTGCGCTTGCATGTAAGGCACTGGTCAGTCTTTGGGCAGTAGTTGCAAACTCCTTTGCACGGAGTCACTCTAAAAATAACTCCATCTCTGCTCGTCGCCTGAGAACCAGGCCGCGTAGTCGCTTTCCCCCGGCGAACACCCAGCGGCCAAACTCTCGTGCGGCACCATCGTAGTCGCCGCGATTTAGTTTTTTACGTAAAGTAGAACACTCCAGGGAACCACTGCCTAAGTTGAAGCAGAATGACACTAGCGCTGCATACTGCTCGTCGCTGAGTTCCGTATTAATTAGTTGAATAACAGATCTCTCACAGATGTTGAGGTCGCGCTTCAGCAGGTCGGTGCCCTGCTCCTTGGTCACGGCAGGGTGGCTCATGGTAACACGCTTGCCGTCCAGCCCCCAGATTGCCCCCCACGCAATAGTGGGATGTGCCGCCGGGCACATGTAAGGCGTGGCAGACCAGCCCTCGAAGTGTTTGATCAGGTCGAGGCCGCAGTCGGGCGTGGGCCGCCGAGACATCACTTACGCGCCAGGGTACGTGACCCAAACCAGAACGCGATGATAGCACTGAAGATGCCGGCGGTCTCTTCATCCCATAGCAGCGAGATGGCGGTCACAGGATCTTGATGGTCGTATGCGATGGCTGCGTACAGGGCGGCGCCCTTCACGATAGCGAACACCGCAAAGAATAAGTACGTGAGTATTGGGCGGACTGAGGCGCGCAAGCTACCCACCCAGCCGTCGTTCTTCATTTTGCTGGCATGCTTATAAATCGCCTTGCTCTCGGCGATATCGGCTTGCACATTCAGTTGCTCTAGCTTCTGCGTGTGCCGCATCTCCGCCATCTTGATCTGGCGGTCCATGATCTCTAGCTCTTGCTTCCGGTCCTGCCAGTCCTGAAACATGTCGAAGGCCCTCGGGAGCATACTCGTGCCGAAGCCGATTAGCGAGCCGATTATTGTAATCATTTATTCGTCCTCACGGGCAGTAAGATAAATTTTCTCTTGTTCCTGAATACTTTTTTGCAATTGTGAAAACTGACTCAGCGCTTTTTTCTCTGCTTTGTCTACCTCTTTTGTAAGCTCCTTGATATCTTTTATTTTCAAAACACGTTTATCTCCGATGCGCCCCAGCAGATGCATGGTCTTCGCCGTGCCGTGTTGGACTGCAAGAGATCTTATGTTTTTGATTCTATTAATTATGGCCTCGGGAGGAAGACCGCCATCTATTACGGACCGTTGTGCTTGCTCTGTGCGGAGAAATTGACCAAGCAATTGTGCGTACTTAGATCCCTGAATGCGCTGACGATAATAATATTCGCTGCCACTCAAAGGCAGTTTTGTGCCATCCGAAAACTCTACCTCTTTAGAGGTCCGTAAGTCATCTATGCCGTAGTGTAAAAGGATCGCACTTATGCCGGCAAACTCGTCGTATACTACTGTACCGTCTTCAGTTTGTTGAATGGGGTCGGGCTCTCCTGTAGTGCGCGTCATAGGAACACCGACCGGAACTGGCTTATCCCTCGTCAACTCATTACCAAACTGATCTACTTTTGGGTATAGTTGATAATCAAATACTTTGTTTAGCATAGGCGTACTGCGAACAAGATGCGCTAAAAATACATCAGTGTAGTCTTGCATAATTGTAGCTTCGCGAATGCGGGCGTCGTACATGTATTTGGCCTCGTACATAGCCATGCCATCCACGATGAGTTTCTTTCTGCTCTCTGTATCAAGATTACGGAACTTTTCGTGATCCATGTCGGTCAGCTTTGCATACGCCTCTTCTGCACGTCGGATGAATGCGCTATAGGGCACCGCGCCTGCTGCTGCTGATCCAATAACTTGGCCCGAACCCTTGGCTATTTTACGTTTTAAATCTTGCCCTTCTAAATTGTACGGATTTTGGAACGCCTGGGCAAAGTTTACTAGGTTTTGAATGTACAATTTATCGTCAAACAGTGTGAGCATGGAGCTAAACAATTCGTTTGCTGACAAAAGAAGACGGTGACTCGCGTTTTTCTTTTCTGCCTCTGATAAACCTGGCGCAGTTTTAAACGTCTGCACCGCCGCATGAATCCGGGCGGCGATGCCTGCCATCATGGATGCGGGGTCAAAACGATTAATCGGATAGTATTTGCCAGTTTCTGGGTCGTAAATAGAGTCTTTGCGAAAACCTGTACCTCTTAGTGTTTGTCTTTGAGTCGGCTTTACCCCCGGCGGCTCTGCACCTATAATGTATCCGGCTTCAGCGGCGGCATAAAAAGAAGCTAATATGGCCATTCCTACTCGTTGGCGAGCGATCTGCATGTCACGTGCAGCGCCGGGGGTAGAAAGAGCCTCTCTATTTTCCCGGCTATACCGCGCCATAAGCGGTATCCTGTCCATGGTATAAGTGACCAAGTTGATAGGAGTGCGGATAAACGGCATCAGAATAGTGCCGATAGGTGCGACCTTCACGTCACCAATTTTTATATCCATAAAGCGACGAAGAGAGTCCATGCGGCGTGTAATATTAGTGCTCTGTTGGAACACGTCTTTTTGCATCTGTCGCGCCGCTTCGTCTAAAAGACTGCGTGGGGGGTCCGATACAATTTTCTGCATAAGATCAGCCACAAGCTGCCCGCCTGCGGTGTTGGGGTCTAGCATTTCAGCAGTGACGGTCATCATTTTGCCGTCGCCCATGCGGATGCGAATTTCTTTTTCGCCGTTCTTTTCCATTTGATATCGCATGTTGCGAATCATGCGGGAGGCGCCTTCAAATAGAGCGCCGTTTTGCGATAAAGATTTTAACGCCGTATCCATGCCGGTCATGGTGCGACCCGCCACGGTGAAGAAGTGCCCCGCGCCTTGGCTTAATTTATTACGGACCGTATTTCCTGCCACGACATCGTAGTTGGGTCCTGCTTTTTCTACAAATTCAGAGTTACCAGACTGAAATCTACGTAAAGTTTTTGGGTCCCCCATGTACGCGCGCGCGAAGAAACGAAGAGCTTTGATCGCGTTTATTGATCCGGCTAATGTCTCCATTTCTATCTCACGCCGAGCCAGCGCCTGTAAACGCACGCGAGGGTTTGTGACGCCCTGATCAATTAAAAACTCGTGTACCTGCTTTATATTAGTGAGACCATCTTTCAATTGAGAAGGGGCGCCTAATAGCTCGTTCAACCGACCTGAGTTAAGCATTTCGATTACACGTGAATCGAGCACACTTTCGTTATAAAAAGTGCCGAGAGATGTTTTGCTAGTGTAAGATCTAAGGCGCGCTTTAGCATCCTCCATCATAACGCCGCCGGGCTCTACTTCGATGCCCAGCTTTTTTTTGCCCTCGTTTACTAAAGCTGCGGCTGGCGTCTCAAATATATCAGTCATCGCGCGCACAAACAGGCCGCCCGCTAAGTTTACCACTTGGGTATCAATGCCAGATAAAATACTGTTATACCAAAGGGTGCCGATTTTATCGAACAGAGAGCTATTGTTTTGATTAAACTCTCGAATAATACGGGCACGTTCTGCCGGACCTGCATCTGCTGCCGCAAGCGCTTTCATCACCTTATCAAGATCTCCTCCTGCTTCAGCGACGATCCTATTGACGTAGTCAATTTTAACAGCGCCTGTAACTGGGGCGTTGAAAGAACTGAGGACTCTGCCAGCTTGGTTTGCAATACCAGATACTGTTTCTTGCAGACGCCCGTGCGCCATGTATGCCTGTAAAAACGCCGCTTTGCCTGCTGATCTTTCTAACGGATCTTTTGACGTTTGCGATGTAATCGCTTCCCTTGCCATCCGTGCAAGATGATCCGACGAGTACACTAGCGCCTCTCGTGCTGCCATGACGTACACGTCGAGCCCTTCTAGCCCCGCGCCTAGCTCAACGCCGCTCATGTATGAATGCATTTTGAGAGGCGTGCCATCTGCGTTCATGCGTAGTAACGCCTCGGTTAGTTGTTCTTTATTCTCGTAACCGAATAACTCAGCGTCCGCTTGCGTGGCCTGGTAGGATTTAGTGGGAGGAAACGCTTTGCCTGCTTTCTCGGCCTCCTCTTTTGCTATGTCTGCAAAATGTTTTATGAAGTAAATAGACTCCATCTCGCTGGCTTGAATTTTAGTTATGTTAATAGACCCAAACATTTTTTGCAGGGGGCCGTATTCAACGCCGGCTTTTTGTAGCATGCGCTCGATTTTAAGCATGCCGCCATCTTCGTACAGATATTTAGCCATCTCCTCAAATTCTTCGATAGAGAACGCGTCCGGCTTTTGCTGCACAGTCTTTTCAAGTAGATCCTCTAACTGCTCGTTAGTCGGGAGATCTGTAGTTGTCTCTGGGGCCTCTATTACTTTAGTTTTGTCTTTAATCAGCCCTGCTTTTTGCAGCACTTTGTGTCCTAAAAATGTCGCACTATAGACGCCGCTGTCAAAAACCATGCCGATCAACAAGTCGTCGGCTGCCTTCAACGCACGCTGTACCATCTCCGGGTCGTCTTTGTTGGCGATTATTAATTTACCTAGATCCGTGAGAATAGGATAATCAGACTCGGCTAATACTTTGCCAATTCGTGGCACCAATATGCCGTCGCCTCGGTCAATTTGTTTGATTAACTCTTCTCGGTCGGTAATGACTTGCTCGCCGATGACTGCTGCCGCACCAAATTTAAACGCCTGTTTGCCTTGCGTCGCGAGGACGTTGAGAGGCTTTAGACGCGTCACTCTATGTGACAATGGATTTAAAACAGGTCGCAGGGGCGCGGTCACTATCTTTTTAATAGCATGCACAGACTTTGCAAATCTGCTAGTCCCGCCTAAAATAGCACCAGCACCCCCCATAGTTTTCAACGCTAAATACGTAGGAGGTATCATCGCACTTAATTCGTAAGCGATTTCAGCCGGGACGTTTCCGGGCTTTACTGCCGTCTCTCTGGACGCAAAATCCTCTGAAAAATATTCGGGATATAACTCATAAAAATTTTTACCGGTGATAACCTCTTGTGTTTCGTCAATCCCATGAAAAAAACCATTCGGTATAGCATTAAGCATGCTCCCGATGGGGCTGTGGTAGTAGTATCCTTCAAACGGGTCGAGGTCTAACTCAACTGCCTTTTGAGGATCGCCAGCAGAACCGATGGGCTGATATCTTGAGGTGCGCGTCACGAACTCCGGAGGCAACCCTGCCTGCGCCGCGCTAAAATTAATTGTAAAATCTCTCAACGTATCTAACGAAAACAGGTCGGATGGAGGTTTTGGCGCCGGCTCCAGACCAGACAGCACGGCTTGAGGGCTTTGTTCTAGGATGCTTAGGTCAGGTTGAGGTTGTGGCCGGGCGCCCCCGGTCTCCGTCGATTGCCCCATGCCTAGATATAAACGATCAATTTGATCGTCGAGCGAGTCGCCAATCATCGTGTCGTCGCCTTGCGCACTGACGATTGCTTCCTCAAGCGCGCCAGTTGCAGGGGCCGTGCCCTCGGGGGAACCTTGACCCACGCCCGTGCCTGGCCTCGCACCAGGGGCCACTTCGATACGCAAGCCCGCATCGCCTGCCGGATTCAATTCGGACACATCGCCGATAGAGGTATCTGACATCCTACGTCCTTTTTTAATTTTGCCGGATATCGCCAAGGAGCGCTAGTTCTTGAAGTTTTCGCGCGTTGACCCTTGCTTCATTGAACAGACCAATCAACTCGTTAAATTCTTCCAAAGTGAACATCGGCTCCATTTCGACCACAGCCACAGTGCCATCTGGTTGCCGTTGCCGGACTTGCCGTGGCTGAGTGAGCCCGGCTCTCAATTGATCGAATTGTTCTTGTCCCTGCGTCATGCCTGCCTGGATCAGGTTGGCTAAGCCTACTTCTGAACCTCTAATACGTGCAAGCAATGCAGCGGCGCGTCTAGCCTGAGTAACATTCCGTAGGGTTGTGTCATTAGGGCGGTCGCGATAGTCCCTTTCACGGTCCGCGAGCACATCTTTCCCGCCCGTGTTTTCTAAGCCCTGCCGGAAACCGGCGATAGCAACGTTTGCTTCAGCCGTGTCCAGCCGCTTTGATGGCGGGCCGAACGCTACTTGCGTGCCAGCCTTTCTCACGAGACTTTCCGCAGTGCCGCCGGACGCAAAGTATTCTTGCTGTGCAAGGCGAGCGTCCATCGCATCGCCCGATAGAGCGCCGCCATAGCCCGCCGTGCTGAAGTACTGCTCTTTTGCGCGCTCCATAAGATCTTCTGTCGGTGTTTTTGCGCCAAAGAAAGAGCCCACGATTTGACGGAAATCCAGCGTATCGTCTTCAGCATCCTCGGGAGTTTTCGGTTGAATTTTACGGAACAGACTTTTTGCAAGTTCATCTGCCTTAACATCGCCTGTGTGCGGCACGTAAAGACTAGAATCGCCTCGCTTGAGTCTGCCGTCCTTGCCCACGTAGCTTAAAAATTTACCGAGCTTTCCTTCATCTCTGTCTTTGAACATTTTAAGATCTTGACGAGCGTCATCTACAAATTTATTAACCGCGTCTTCGCCCTGCGAAACAAGACCTTGAATGATTTCTTTAGTGGCGCCCGGCGCAACCATTCTAATTGCTTTGATCTGGTCCTCTTTTTCTTTACGTAGAGTTGTGTATTTAGCGCGTTGTTTCGTCACGCGGTCCTTAATCGTTTCTACGCGTTTGCGCACATACTCTTCTTCTTGCTTAATCCGCTCACGCTGGTTAGCTTCGGCGCCAGATAAAAAGCCGAGTGCAAATTTTTCTGCCAGCGACAAGTTCGGGTTAGTCGCAAGTGACATCAATCCATCGCCGTTAGCCATCAATCTGTTCCTCCGTCATTTGTTCAGGCGGTAGCGCCATCAGTCCTGCTGGCATTTTTTCCTCAGCGGGCACGGGTGGCTCATCGGCAAGCATCGTTTCATCTAAACCCGCCTCCTGCATATCTTCTTCTTCACTTAAAATGTCTTCGGCGAATAGTTCTTGCGCGATCTGCTCCTCTAGCGCTGCGACCGTTGGATCTTCTGACTGCACGTTTACACCGGACTCTTCGCCGACCAGAACAATTAAATCACGCAACGGCTCACGTAATAGAATACTTACGTCCGGCGTGATTTGGCCGATGGTAAAAGCGTTGAATAGTATGCCTTCAGTGATCGCTTCAGGGCTGGTGCCTAAATCTAGCAGACGGGAGATGTCGTGAAGCATCTCGTCATCTTCCATAATTCGATTAAAAAAAGCTGCAAACGCCTCATCCGGGCTGGCGAAGTCAGGGGGATTTTCCCAGGGATACGTGCCTAGCTCGCCGCCGGCTAAAGATTGGCCGGGTATCGGCGCCTCAAATTCATTAAGCATTTTTAGATCCTTGTGCTCGCGTCTGATACTCAGAGAGCATCTGTTTAATTATGTTGTGCAGATCTTGATACGATGGCGTTTCTGCAAACCGCAGGCCCTCCACTTGCTGTTGTGGACGCTTAGCGCGGGCTTGCCGCGTGACAGCCACGGGATTTGTAGGGGCGCGCATCTGCTGCCCTTCTACTGCTTTAGACTTTGCTTTTTTAACTTCTGGATCTTCTGGCGAGTACAAAGACATGCTCACGCTCCTTTAGATAAATGATAAAATCTTATCAATACCTGTCGATATCGCTTTACTACCGCTGTCACTTCCGGACCAGTTGCTCAACATTTTACCCAGAATGGGGATGGCGAAGTCGGCGAAACCAGGGGATTTGCCACCGCCGCCTTGGCTGCCTCTAAGAGATGCGATAGCGACATTCATCGCCCGGTCTTTTTCATTTTCAGATGTAGTGAAAAGATAATCGGCATTGTCACGATACGCCATCATGTAGTTATTGAGAGCCGTGTTAGACCTGTTCAAAACATTCACAGCATCAAACTGGTTTTTAGCGTTGACGGCCGCAGTGTTTGCCGTGTTCACGGAACGGCGCCATGCGGTGTTCGCTTGCTCGATAGTAATACGATTTTGCGCATTAAAAAGGTCACGCTGATTTCGCAGTTGTTGATTGAATTGTTGTGTGGCGTTTGTTGCTCCAGCGTTAAACTGACTAATAGCATTTCTTTGAGCAGCATTCTGTAAGTTAACTTGTTGCTGCAAGCCTGCAAAGAACTGCTGGGTTTGATTAACACTGGCCGCATTAATTTTACGCGCAGCGTTTATTTCAGACTGATCCGTAAACAAAGCCTGAACACGATTCTGCGTGTTGAGCACGGCTGTTTGTTGACGGTTATCTAAGTTCTTAATATCTACTGTAAGCAGGTTCGCTGCGTTTTGCAACTCTGCCTGTTGTCGATTATTTAAGTTAAGTTGTTGGAACTGAGCAAAGGTCGATGCATCTTGCTGGGCGATAGGCAAGGCCGCTTCCATAACAGCCTGTGCGACGCTGCGGCCTGCGATAGTTGACGCGCCTAGACCACGCGCAGCCATGATTTGCTCTGCTTTACGGACAGATGCGGACGCCCAGGCAGGGACTTGGTCGCCTTCAAAGTCTGCCATCAACAGACCTAGTTGGCCTCGGACAGTTGACCGCTCTTCTACCTCAGTCTGTTGAGCACGCACTAACCGTATATCTTCGGCTAGTTGTTCAGCCTGCATATTTTGCTGATTAATTTGATCGAAAGCAGTGGTTGCATTGTATTCCCGCGCCGCGCGCTCTGCGATTTTGGTAGCATCTTGTGCGGTCGCTAAAGACGTTTGCAGATCTTGCTGCTGGCCCACCGTAAACTGCGTCGGGTCCATAATCGTACCGGAAGCAACGTCCCCTACGTCTATTTGTTCAGGTGTATAAGTCGCACCCTGGGGCATGGTGCCAGCCGGGTCGTCGATGATATCTTTCTGCTGACCCAACGCGGTCTGATAACCAAACGGATCGACTAGCCCCCGGCGCCCTGCATCATCCGTCACAAAGTTGCTGGCCAGGTCGTCTCGCATGTCCCCTTGGAAGCCCTTTTCGCGGGCGTCCGCACGAGTGGTTAGCTGGGCCGTGGTCACACCGGTGTTAACGTCATCTAGCCCGAGACGGCGATCCGTAATCTCGCCCCCCACGAGATCTTCCCGAATGTCGTAGTATTTTTGATTTGTAGTGGCGTCTGTTTTAAGCAGAGGATTGCCGTCGGCATCCGTCTCGACAAAACGAGATAGATTGTCTTGCGTAAATCCGGCCGGCAAGTTGGCGTTAACAGCGGCCGCGTCTGCTTTGGCTTTGTCATCCGCAGCAGTTTGTAAGTCCGTAAGCTGTTGCTGGAGACCCGCCAACTCCTGCTCTTGAGCAGAAGTAAGGCCGCCGCCGCCGCCTGCCTCACTAACTCGCTCTTCTTCTAGATCTCGTATCCTGTTGCGGATTTGATCTTCGGTCATATCAGTTACCTTGCGTTAAATACCTAGCTGCGCCATTAAACCAGCTTGCTGCGCTTGTAGTTGTTGCAGTTGCGTCACCAAGTCACGCGGATCTTGCGCCTGCGGGCCGAGTGGCGATACCGGCGCGGGCACACCTTGAGCCGGCGGACGGAAGCCCTGCTGTGCGGCCTGGGCAGTCTGTGCTGCAAGCTGTGGGCCAGCAGTCGGCGCAACGCCTGTGGCCATTTGCATCATGCCGCGTGGGGTGGCGGCAAGGCGCTGGGCAGCCTGTGCCTCGGCCAAACGGTTGGCCTGCTGACCGACGCCTGCCACCTGACGCTCCAGTTGCTCACGGCCTGTCTGGCCAGCCTGTGCAGCGAGACTACGCTGACGCTGTGCTTCGCGCTGGTACGCATCAGATGCTCGTTGCAAGGCGGTAAGGTCTGCGCCGACGTTGGTGATCTCGCCGGTCAAGCGGTCTACGCCGCCACCGATTTTTTCACCGAGGCGGGTCTGTTCGCCCATCAAGGACCGCTGCCCTGCGAAAAGGGTGCGAGGGTCACCTTCCTCCGGCGTGCCGACTGCCTGTTCTAGGCCCGTTACGTCAGTTTGCACTTGGCCTATGTCCGACATCAAGCCTCGCTGTCCAGCGAACAGATCGGTCTGCTCTCCGACTGGCTGGCCAATTGCTGTACCGAGACCTGTAACGCCTTCTTGCACCGTGCCGACATCCGTGGTCAAGCCAGTCACGTCACTCTGTAGCGCGCCAACATCCCCTGCTAGGCCGGTCACACCAGTCTGGATTGGCGTTAGCTGCGTCGTCACAGGCGAGAAGTCGACGGCCTGCGGTGTCGTTGTGGTGGCGGCTGGCGTGGTAGTGGTGGTAGTAGCGGGCGTAGTATCTGATGGAGGGCTGGGAGCAAAATCGCCTGCGTTGAATTGTGCAGCGAGTGTATCTACCTGACTTTGCAGCCCAGGGTTTGCAAGCATGTACGCTTGGAATTTATTAGCGTCTAAAGGCTCTGCCTTGAACTGGCCTGTATAACCAGTTTCTTCACGTAGTTTTTGATGAAACTGGGGTAGGCCCGCCTCAATTTCGTCTGTATCATAAAGTCTTTTAGCCATAATTAATGCCCTTTCCCTAATGCTTTATCTAATTTATCTTCGACCCGATGCAGCGCGTCCATGACCTGACGCATGTCGTCGCGCAGTTCATCGCGGGTCGCGTATTCTTCGCGCGTCTTATTAAGCAGAATGTCGATGCGCTTTAATTCTGCTATCAGGCTGCGAAACCCCCAAAAGGCTGGGGCGATTATGAGCGTGAGAACGATGTTCCAAAAAATTACGGGTGAGATGTCCATTTATTTTACCTGATGGTGTAGGCTTGTGTGGATGTAAAAACATTTGTGCCAGCGCCGTCGATGATGACAACATAGCCGTTGCCGCCCGTAGAGTTAAAGCCGCCGCCGAGGCCAAAGCCGGAACTGTAGTCGGCGTCTGCACTTGCAGCTGATGCAATCGCGGTTACTTTGCCAGTGGTGCTGCCCGCAGTACCGTTGCTTCCGTTGATGTTAACGGTCTCAATCAATCCAGATTTAACAAAACCTGATCCACCACCGCCACCGCCAGTTTCTTCTGCGTCAGAAGATCCTGTGACAGAGCCTGCCCCACCACCGTAATAACCGCCGCCGCCGCCGCCAGCCGCCTTGTTAGTGCTTTCTGATGTTGCGACGTTACCGCCTTTGAGGGCTGTGCCAGCAGTGCCGTCTGTGGAGCTACCACCAGCCGATTGCGTTCCTCCCCCTCCACCGTTAGGGGCGTTCACGCCATCGCCGCCTGTGGTCCCGCCACCGCCACCGCCTGATTCGTCTTCACCGGTTCTGTCGAATGAAGACCCGCCACCGCCGCCGCCTGCGATTACGAGTGCGTTGGCCTGCGTAACATCACCGCCGCCGTTTCCGGTAAATACTCCAGAAAAACCACCGCCAATGCCACCACGGTGATAGGTCATTTTGTTTGCGGAGCCATTGCCGCCCTCTTCGCTGCTCTTAGAGCCGGCGTTGTTTGAGCCGGCGGGGGCTCCCGCTGTACCAACTACAACATAGACCTGGGAACCTGTTGTCAGGTTAGCGATTGCTTTTGCAAAGCCACCCGCGCCCCCACTTCCAGCCGAGCCACCGTTCCAGTAACCACCGCCACCACCTGCGCCCCAAGCCTTGAGCGTAACAATAAATGTAGAAGCGTTTTCCGTCGGCCAAGTATCAGCAAACCGCGCATCGTAAACATCGGTATAGTTCCAGACGTGAGAGTGGGTGCGAGTGTCGGTTGTTGCTGAAGTGCTAATACCGATATTATTAGAGGTAGCTTGCAAAGGCTGAGTCGTGACTGGGAACGCTTTTGTGTAGATGCATACGTCTTTAAAAATTCTGAGATCTCTGATGTACCCTGTAAAAGGAAAAGTATTATTTACAGTTTCAAAAAAATGGGGCGCACCGCCAGTCGCTTTATTATCGCTAACAACAGTATATGAAGCATCATATTTTTTTACGCCGTCATAAAACATTCGCATCTGCATAGATGAGTCACGAGCAATTGCGTAATGCTGCCATGCATTCAAAACTCCTGCTGTTGAGGCAATCTGTTGATTAGCGCCACCACTAGCGCCAGGACTTACTACTAGCTTGCCGCTATTAAAACTTACCAAAAAACAATTATTCGGATTGTCGTTGTTATTACGCGAGTCAAATATTTGCATAGATGTAGCACTGTTAGCGCCGGTTTCGCGATATGCCCAAAACTCAAACGTGAAGGCAGAACTGAACTCCATCATCTGCACCGCACCTGCAGATGTAATGGTCATGTGAGCGCCACCTTCTACCCGAAGCGCAGTCCCCGCACCATAAGGTGTGCCTACCGCAGAACTGTAGCTAAATGCACCGACTGAGGTAAACACGCCGTCGCCTGACGCTAAATTAGCAGCAGTGCTTTCAAAGGGAAAAAAGTTTTGCGCAACCGCTTCTACAATTCCTCGGGTCGCCGTAGATAAAGTTACGATTGTAGTGGTTGCAGTCGATGCAGGATCAAAATCGCCGTAAAATCTAGACATGCTTTTCCTATGGGTTTACACTTATATCGCCACCCACAGCCCGTGTTGGAACTGTGTATGCCGTGGTGTATATGGCTATACCTTTTGTCACTCTTATGTCGTCTAGGTATCCGTGGAATTTGCCGTAGGGGCTGCCGACGTTTGTAGTGGCGATAAATAATTGGCCGTTGGTTCCTGGATCATGCAACGCACTTGAGTTTGTCGCTGTTGCTCCTAGAACGCCGTCAACAAAGAGACGGAAGGTGCTGCCCTCCCTAGTAAAACTAAAATTATACCATTGGCCTGTTGAAATGGTTACGCCGCTGTCTAGTGTCTCAGCATCGCTGGTTCCGTCTGTAGAAATTTGTGCGTGTAATCGGCTATTATTAAAATAAACCTGCCAACATCTATTGTCGTATTGGTAAACACTCACAAGCCCATCAGTGGAGATACTAGATGCGTTGAAAAATCCCTCAACCGTAAAATCCTCTGACCCAAATATCCAATTACTACTACTACTATATCCGATATAGTCAGTGTTATCAAAAAATGCGCTACCGCCACCAAACTTAAAGACAGAGCTTTGGATCTTATCACCACCCGAAACACCAGCGGTGCGAGCATTAGGGGATTTGTCTAGAACGTCGTCGTCATAGGGCAGATACAGAGCTATCCTACTATCAAATGTTTTTGATGGCCAAGTATCCGCTCGTCGCGCTTTGTAGATATCTTGATAATTCCAGACGTGTGAGTGGCTACGGGTATCTTTTTCAATGTAAGCTTTGGTTGGCGGTGTGAAATTGCTGAGATATAGAGCTTGACCTTTCAATACTAAAATATCGTCTAGCTGACCCGTTAGTCGGAACCCATTAGTGTCTGCGCCGATATGCACATTATGACCTGCATCGTATACGGTCCCCGCACTGGTGGTTAAGACTGTACCAACGCCGTCTAAATATCCGGTAAGGATGCTTCCGTATCTGACAAGAGCAAAGTGATGAAAAGTATTATTAGTAAGAGATCCAAAAGGAGTGTTAACAGGAATTAAATTCCATGAAGAACCGTTTGTTGTCCCTGATGCAACCATGTTACCGCCGACAGTGCCGACATAGACAGAGTTATATTTTGTATTATTAGAGCGTTTATTATAGAAAATTGCAGTTTGACTAACATTTGAAGAGCGATAATAACCAGCAATCGTAAAATCAGACGATCCTAAAGTTAAACTACTACTATTAACGAACTTTATATACCCGTTAGATGTATGAATTGCTGATGTGCCAAGCTTTTTATTGACTATATCTAAGCTAACATTTCCTGCCGCTGTGCTTGTCACACCTAACGGACCTTTATCATTAAAGTCCTCATCAAAGGGTAAGTAGAGACTTATCTTAGATATATCAATCGGATCAGCAACAACAGATGTAGTTGCCGTCGATGCGGGATTAAATGCCAGTTTGCGGGACATTAGCTAATCTCTTGATAACTAATCACTACTTCTAAATCGCCAGACGCAGACGGTGCGGCTGAAATACTCATCGCCTCCTCAAGAAACACGGGCGAGTTTTTGTCTAGTACAATAACTGTAGCGTCAGCCGGGACAACAACAGTCGATGCAAGTGCAAAGCCAACACCGGCTGCACTACTTGATGCACCCGCAGTCGCTACACCATTGTGTATGTCAATTGAAACATCCGCGTTGTTAGTTCCATCTACATTTGCTACATAGATAGAATTTACCTGCACGACCACACCGCTATTACTTGCGTTAGTCAAGATGGTGATTGGGGCAGTAGTAGCTAATGCAAACATATCTGTTTTAGCATTGATTGTTGCTACGTTAACAATATTTGGTGCTGCCATTTTTTATTTCCTCTATATTATGGTATCGCCGGTCATTGCGATAGCATCGCCAGTGGCCGTAACGCCAAGCAACTCAAGATCTGCTTCAAGCTCAAAGCCCGTCAGGCCCGGCTGGTTGGGCCACTCTACATTCTTTGGATCTGCCGTGTTGCCAGGTAGATCGCGCAACTGCTGGCGATATTCGGCCCATTGCCGTGCAATAAAGTCTTTGATTTGCCTATCTTTGTGGCCGTAGATAGCTACCTCTGTGTCGGTTGCCTCCGCATATAACAATTGTGACCAATCACTCTCTTGCAACAACTTGTCCCGTCTATCGCGTAGACTTTTAAACTTTTCCGCCTTTTTTTTGTCTAGTTCATCTTGCGTCAGATCGCGCACGATCCACTCTAGTTTTTCGCGATCCCATCCTCGGTACTGAGTATTTTTATCGACCGGCGGTTCGTCAGGCACTTTTGTCCAGCCAAACTTCTCCGCGTTTTGCCCGACAGCTTCAGCAGTGTAAGTGCGGCGCTTCATTCGCCCGTTAAACATTTCGTCCACCTCCATGCGATAAGGCAAAGAGCGAGTGGGATAGCTACCTTTGTAAGAATACATAACCATTTATTTTTCCTATCCGAATACCAGGGTCATTGCGATGGCTTTGCCGATACCGATACCAGCACTTCCACTTGCAGCAGCGGTCTGCTTGCTGCCATCTGGGAAGATCAGGCCATTACCAGTCGTGGTAATACGCATGTTGCCGGTCACTTCTAGCGCGGTGCCTGACGTAACAGAGGCGGTATTGATACCCACGCTGCTGGTGGTAACAGTGATTGCACCGAGGGTTGAGGCACTGCCTACAATCGTAATGTTAGATGCTGTAACAGCGCCCGTTACCGTTAGATCACCCGTTACTGTTGCGCCGGTAGAGGTAAACGCCACAGCGCCGATAGTAGATGCAGAGCCGGTAGCTGTGATATCAGCGACGGTGATTGTGCTGGCACTAATGTTACCATTGACAGTGAGACTGCTCGCAGTTACGGAGCCAGTCACAGTAAGGTTGCCCGTGACGGTAGCCGCAGTAGACGTGAATGCCACAGCACCGATTGTTGATGCACTGCCTGTTGCGGTAATGTCAGTGACTGTAATTGTGTCAGCAGAGATGTTACCGCTGACCGTTAAAGTAGATGCAGTGACATCTGTGAAGTTGGCTTTTTGTGCTAACAGTGCCAACGTGCCGCTGGTAGCTGGTAGAGTGACTGTGAGGTTGCCACTATAGTTGGCGTGGGGTTGTGCCTGTAATCGTGTGAAGTGTAAGTTATTAACTTCGCAATACAAATCGATGTGACCCGGCGAGCCGCTGCCAGATCGGATTGTTAGAGAACCACCAGACAAGGCAAGAGTGCCAAGACCTGTCATGTTGTTGCTGGAATCGACGGTGATGGTGGTAGGCTCAATGAACAAAGACGCAGAGGTGGTGGACACTGTCTTCATTATTGTGCCAGCAGCGACGGTAGTGCTACTGAGAGAGCTTATTACGTTACCTGTACCTGCGCCATCTGGTGCTGACCCTGCATCACCTTTGTCACCAGCTAACATGATGTCGACAAGCAGACTATCGCCAGACGCAAACGGCGCAGCAGACGAAGCACCTTTGTTCGACACAGTTAGTTTTTGATAGCCAGAGGCATTAGTAACTGCGGTCACACTGTATTGTGCGAAGATCTCAGGGAACGTGGCCTTACGCAACGTGACGGTGCCGAGGATGGACGAAGGATTGTTGCCACCAGATAGCAACGAGATAAACTGCGTCATATCGGCAGACGACAGAGAGTCTACGTTGTCGATAAAGATGGTCGTCGTACCAGTCGAACTAGCGTTGTTCAGCGCGATGTTACCGTTACCGGGGTCAGCGTCAGACGTGCTGCTAGTAAATTTGTAGCTTAGTGCCGCGCCAGGGTCGAAGATGTTCTCGACGCCTGTGATCGACCCGCCGGTAATATCGACGTTGCCACTAATCAGCTTCGTAATCGTCACCGCCGTGCTAGTAAAGCTGGCTGCACCAATGCTAGACGCCGAGCCTTTGATGGTGATGTTATCGGCTGAGATGCTATCAGTGACGGTGATTGACTGGGCAGCGATAGACGTATTAGAGTTTAACGTGCCGATTACCGTGAAGTCGCCGTTGACCTGGGCTGAAGTGCTGGTGATGGCGAGCGCACCGATAGTGCTGGCACTGCCGGTCACACTAATATTATCAGCCGCCAAAGTTGTGGCGGTAACCGTGCCCGAGACCGTCAGGTCACCCGTCAGGGTGGCGGTTGTACTGGTGATGGCCAGCGCACCGATGGACGAAGCCGAGCCGGTTACTGTGATGTTGACTGCACCGATGGTGCTGGCAGTAATGTTGCCCGACACGGTCATGTCGCCAGTCAGCGTGGCGGTCGTGCTGGTAATCGCCAGTGCGCCAATCGTGCTGGAGGACCCCACGACGGTAATATTATCAGCAGTGATGTTTGCCGATACCGTCAGGTTGCCGGTAACAGTTGCGCCAGTTGAGGTGAAGGCGACCGCACCGATTGTGCTGGCCGAGCCGACGATAGTCAGGTTGGTTGCGGTGATCGTAGTAAACGCGCCAGCGGCAGGAGTTGTCGCACCGACGGTAGCGTTGTCGATTGTGCCGCCGTTGATGTCGGCTGTATCGGCGACGAGTGCGTCGATGTTGGCGGTGCCATCGATGAACAGATCTTTGAACTCGAAGGCGGTCGAGCCGATGTTAATGTCGTCGTCAGTGAACGGCAAGATGGCACCGTCTTGCACACTAATTTGACCGACGGCAGTGGACGAGACCTCGACGAAAAAGTTGATTTGATTGGTGCTAGTATCGACGAACAGAAGATTACGCTGATCGGCGTCGGCAATACGGTCGATGGGCGGACCCTCGGCCGCTGACCCGTCGTGTTTATGGCCCGTGCTGTTGTTGAACGCGGCTAAGACTTGGTTGAACTCAGCGTTGAGTGGCGGTGCAGAAACGATCTCACCGTTCAAAATCTGTGCTGCGGATTGCCTCGTATACCCTGCCATTGTTACCTGTATCCTGCGTCTTGATACGTGATGCCCCAGCCCTGGATGCTGTAGGGCGCTTCCTGGCTGATGGACGCGATCACATATCCGATGGCCCGGCCGGACCCTTGTATTTGTTTTTCTAAGACCGGGCTGCTCGACCCACCGAAGGTAAAGGTCGAACCAAATGTACCGCCTGTTGTGAAGTATCTAAGCAGCGCGCCGACGGTACTCATCGTGTAACTTGTCGGGTTGAATTTGTTCGGGTCGTCCCAATCATAGTAGACCGCGAGGTTGAAGGTCGATGTGCCCTCGGGTCTGGTGAACACGCTGACTTTGTGAAAATTTTTTCGTCTCTCTGTAGCGTCAAAGTAGAAGAACGGTGTGGCGTAGACCGCAATGACATCTTCACCGTTGAAGCTGTTGCCGCTCTCTTGCTCAAACACGTTGCCGTCTACGTCACCATGCAACACGCGCTCGATGTTGTTGATGAGACCGCTGGTTGCGACGAACGAGCGTATGCCGAGCAACTCTCCGAACTCCCAACCGACCCGGTTGTCCGCAAATCGCAGCCCACCAATGATGCCCTGCGCGTCTGCGCTGTTGACCGTAGTCGTCGGAAAGAAGTATCTGAACTGTGACTTGCCTCGGATGACAACGGCGTTTAGCAGCGACAGATCAAAGTTGTTAGGCACCTCACGTAAGATCTGCTGGATAGGCTTCGACACAGTCTGTAGCTCGACATCGCCGATACGTGCAGTGCCCTGGATCGGTCGAATGCCGTCGGCTGCGAGGAACAAGATGTCGCCGCCAATCTCGATCACGCTGTCGGTCGCGATGCACCCCGTGTTGTTAGCCACCTCACTCAACACAAAGTCGCTGGTGTTATTCCCGGTCAGTCGCTTGATGCGGTCGCGGCCAAAGATGAACAGGCTGTCCCTAAATTTTGCGATTGCGGTGATCGGAAAGCCGACGTTGATTACGTCAGAAAACTTTAGATCGTTGTTAGGCTCCGACACGATCAGGTTGTTTGGGTTGTCGGCTGCGCCCGCGAGCATCATGTGATTACGGAAGTCAGCGACCAGTGACGTGCCGATGATGTCGGAGGTAGACGTGTACGTGTAGAAGTAGTTGACCGATGTGCCGCCTACACCCGATTGGTTGGCCACCGCCGACGCTGTCGCAAGATTAAATGTAAAACCGTCTACAGATGCGCTTGTGACCGTGAAGTCGATACTGTTAGCCGTCTGCCCGCCGAGATCGACGTTGATGTTGCTGAATCGGACAGTCGCCCCTGTCGTCAATCCGTGCGCTGTCGAGACGACCGCTACCACAGCCGAGCCACTCGTCGTCGTGAACGGATTAGATAGCTGATCGCCGGTCTCTGCCGCTGATGTCCCCTGGTTGCTGAAGACTTCAAGGATAGTCGCAGTGCTTTGCCTGAAGGGCCTGTTTACGCCATCGACGCCGAAGATAACCTCTTTGCCGGCGAACGAATGCTCGATGACACGGATCTTATTCACGTTGATTGCGGACCGCGTCTGCACAGAGTTAGCGGTCGAGATGTTCGACCAGCCTACGCCACTCACATGTTCAAAGATCGAGTACGCGCGGCTAACAGTAAACTGGATGTTGGCTGCGCTACTTTGCACCGAGGCGACCGAGGCTGCCGATGCGGTGAAGGTAAAAGAGTCTGTCGTCGCTACCGAGGTGACCGTAAACTCTTGATTTAGATTTAGCCCGCCGAGCGTGCTGACATTCGTGAAAGTAACGAACTCCCCAACTGCCAGGCCGTGGCCGGTAGCCGTGACCGTCACCGTCTGACTGCCGCTTGTCAGTGTCATTGCGCCGACGGGTAGGGCAGCGGATGTAGAGTCTGCTACGTTGCGACGCGCGGCGTAGACACGATCTTGGTGAATCCACAGGCCCAAGACTTTGCCGGTGCCAGGCACGGTGGGATTGTCTGAGTCAAACGGTGCGAAGCCATTGACGCGCCGGTAGCCGCCGAACTGCGATACCTCGAAGTTGGTGAGGCGGATGGCAGCGCCGGGCTGCGAGGCGGCGAGAGTCAGGGGATCTTCGTTCGTGTAGAGGCCGCCCCGTGCGATGATGGTTGCGTCACGGTAATTATCGACCATTTATTTGTTCCCGTGAGGCACATTAATTATGTGACTTACCCTCGTGTCTCGTAGGTCAGTGAACTTGTTAACCAGTAACTTACGCATGTTCTTGATGCCGTCGTCGAACCGCTGTCGCGCGATGACCGCTTGCTGCGTGTTGTCCCTGAACATGTAGGCGTGATACATCGTGCCATCGAGAACCACAGTCTTGAACGCGTCGGGCACAGACATCGTGTCGCCTGGATTAACTAGGTCCGTCTGAAACTTGAAGTAGTCGTACTCGACGGTGTACGCCTTGTCGGGTCGCGGGCTAAAGCCGACTTTGTTATCAAGCGTCCGGTAAATGTAGCGTGGCGTATCGAAGTCGCCGCTGTTGGCGTTAGCGTCACGCTCGTAGAAGCGCTGGATAAAAGTGTCGAAGTTAATCTCACGTAGACGCCGGGCCTCGATATTGTCAGCCGTGCTTTTGCGGATACGGAACGAGCCGTAGTCGGCGGTCTTGAGGTCGCTCTCCAGTGCGTATTGGTCGGTGCCGGTGGCGGTCACGACAGTCGCCGTGTTGTGGTTGAACGGAAACTCGAACTGTTCTTGGCTAATTTCGTGGATCGCGACGTTAACTGCGTCTTTTACCTGAGCGTGGAAGCCGATTGCCGTTAGAAAGTCAGCAGTTGTAATCTGCACCTCGTTGAGACGCTTAAGCGCGTCGTTGACCAATGTGATGTACGTGGTTGTCATTTACGCTGCTTTCAGCCACCGTAGTGGCACCTCTTCGCCAAGGGTGTAGCTGCCTTTAGCTACATCCTCGTTCACGACCATGGTGAACACGGTGTTACCGTAAGCGTGAAACTTAATCTTTTTTTCGCGCCCTAAAATCTGAATGACCTTCGCGGCCTCTTGCGCCATGCCAAGATACTCAGTGGTCGAAGGGTATCGCTGTGTTTTGTCGGCGCTTTCGACCATAATGTGTTGGGCAGATGGGTTAGCGTCGATATTGTTGCGGTTGATATTTTTAATTAGTTGTCCGCCGGGGTCATTCTGGTAGCCGCAGTCAAAGCCCACTACATGGATTTCTTTGTAGCCAAGCCAGGCGCAAAGAAAGAATGCCTGGATGGTGCTGTTCGAGCCGCCCGCAATCACTGGGTCAGGCATCCAGTTTACCGAGGAGATGGTGTTGAACTTATAGATTTTGCAACCACGAGCAGTTGCAAACACCTCGGGCTTGATCTGCGTCGATAGTAGATATGCAGTCTTTTTGTTTTTAAAGACGCGGTTTGGTTCGTTGTCGCCGGCATCTACGTGAATACAGTAGGTTGGCGTCACGCCGATGCCGTCTAAATATTCGACGGTCTTAGATGCGAAAATATCCCCTTTCCACTCGCGGATAAGAGGATGAAATTGTCGGATGGATGGCCCGCCGCCACAGATAAGAACTTTGTCCTTACGTTTGCGCGCACCGTTTTTTAATTTAGTTATCCACGGTGCTGGGTCGTCTTTATTAATTTCGTAGTGTGATTTTAACTGCTCGTCATCGACGGAGCAGACCAGCTTTATGGCCATACCAATCCTGTCCGATAAAGTTGGAGGGCCCCTATATGAGAGGCCCTCCTCCGCTAATTAAGCGAGTGTGTCGCGGTCAACTTCGTTCGGACCCAGCTTGGCAGTCATGTCAGTCATAAAAGCGATGACACGGACTTTGCCAGTAGCAACTGCGGTATCGCCAGCGGTGGCGAGTTTCACATCAATAGTGTCCGCAGCAGAGGCCGGATTAACCGTATTGGCACCGAATGGCGCCAGGCCGTTGGACCCAATAGCCAGGAAGCCCGTGCTGGTGGCGTCACCGCCGTCGATGAAGTCATCACCGGCAGCGATGTCGATGTCCAGCGTGCAGACCGAGCTATTTGCAGCGACTAGCACTTCAGCAGCGGCACCATGCAACATGGTGTTGGCAGGGACATCAATTACTTGGAAGACGTCGCCAGCCGCCAGAGCAGAGCCTTTGGCAGTAGTTGCCTCTGCAAAGTCGAGCGTAAACTCAACGGTGTACGGCATCTGGGCGCCCATGCGGGCCTTATGGTTGATGGAGGTAGCAGCAGCGTTACCTACACCGCCCACGGTCATGTCAACAGTAGCCATGTTCTATGCCTCCTCTTAACTATGCAAGTTGTAGGCAGCAGTGATGATCGCCTCGGGGCGAAGCAACTTGCGGCCATACAGATGCAGCCCACGCACGACATCGCTGAACGAATCGTTGTCGCGGTAGGTTTCTACTTTCTCGATTTGCGACGCAGTAGCGACGGCCGAGTCGTGGCCGGCGACGATCACGCCGAAGTTCGAGGACGAGCCAGCAGCAGCAACGGTGCCAGGACCGGTGCCGACAGACGGCAGGTTGTTGGACATGTAGAGACGGAAGCCCCGGATCAGGCCCGAAATAATCTGGCCGTTACGCAGGATGTCGCCCGCATCTTGACCGCCAGCGAAGTCGTTGTTCAACAGCTTGCTGTTTTCGTCGTTCAAGATCTCGGCGAACACCGGGTCGATCACAACCCAGCGACCGTCGCGGTCCACGTTCTGTTGGTCCAACTTGCGGGCCATACGATTGAGAATCGCCAGAGCCGAGGAGTTAGTGCTCGTTACGGACGACGTAATCGGAATGGAGTTCGCAGTGGTGGACCCGACTCCCATGTCGGTAGAGGTTAGCTTCATGCTATTCAGCAAGCCATCGGCATCGACAGTCGAGATCGGATCGGTGCCGGCTTTGTCACCAGCAACGCGAGCCGTGCTGGCGTTCGCATGCAGCGAGGCTTGCTTGAAGCCGCACATGTAACCGAGAACTTCTTGGTCGTACTGGTCACGCAGGCGGTAGCCGGCGCGGTCAGTGGCGAGAGCCTCGAAGTTAACGTGGCTGTGCGCTTCTTCGATGTCGTCAATTTTAAAGGCGAAGTAGTTGGCCTGGTCAACGACAAGAGTAAAGTCTTCATCGTCCAGTTCTTGCGGGACGATTTGGGTGCCGCGCGAATATTCTTGCACGGAGATTTCTGGTTCTTTAATAATGCGGACAGTATCACCAAAGTTGCTGATCTCACCGAAGTAGTCAGAGTTGGTAATGTCCTCTACAACACTGGTTTTGCGAAAGGCGTTCTGGACCTTTTTGCTATAAATGATTGGCGAAAAGTTGCCATTCGGCAAATTCGCATAACCAGCGGCGGAACGAAAAGCCATTGGTTCCTCCTACGGAAAAGGCTGCTAAAGTCCAGGGCATTCGCGAACTGAGTAACCGCCAGGCGGGGTCAGTGTCGTCGAAGGGTAGCTAGGCTTGGGAGATTAGGTAATGTGGGCTGCGTAGCTCGGATTACTCTACGAGGGACAGCCCACATTTATCCTGTCAGGTAATAGTTATATAGATTTACCTGTAACTGTCAAGTTCTTTTTATCGAGCAGCGCCACTGATGTCGTACTCGAACGTGCCGTTTTGAATAGCTTTCTCAATGTCGGCTTCGTATTTGTCGTATTCACGCGCGGTCATCTTACGGACCAAAGACTCAGAGAACGTGATACGTTGCCCGGCCTGATCGTCGGCGCGGGTTTTGCTTTTAGGGCTGACGCTTTCGGCGGCCTCTGCACGAGACGGGCTTCTTTTGCGGCCCTTCATCTCCGCTTTGTACAGGGTGATAGCCTTACCGGCTGCGAGCGCGTCATCTTGATTGTCGTACAGTGCCTCTTGAATCATGCGAGGCTGTACGGATGCCCACTCGTGGAACTCCGGATCTTGCCGGATCTTGTCGTAGTCCGGATGCAACTCCTTTAGTTCCTGTTCTGCTTTTGCCCGGACCACCTCGCGGCGCATCTCTTGCAACTGCTCTAGCTGCTTTTCGATGCCCTCGGCGGACTCACGCGACTTTTTCATCGCGATGGTCTCTACCATTTCGGCGACGTCCGGGTATTTTTTGGACCACTCCTCCAACTCTTCCTGAGTTTTCGGCATCTTTAATTCTTTAGAAGTGGCCGCGCTAATCTGTTCTTGCAGCTTTGCGATCTCTTTTTTGTGCTCTTCTTGCAGCTTCTGGGAGTGCCGGCGCAAGTCGCCGTATCGTTTTTTGAATGTTGCCTCTTCAGCATCGAGGCCCTCTGTATCGTCGTCGGGCTCTGCTGCCTCGCCTCCCTGTTGTTCTAATTCACGTGCTTTAATTAGTTCGTCTAGCTCGCGTTCTTCATCGGCTGCACGACGATAGCGCCGCTTCGCCTGTACAACGTGGCCCTGCAACGCAGGTGTTTCTGAAGGTTCGTGTTCGTTTTCCATCGACATGGTCTTCTCCGTGTGGGGGCCTCCAGTAGCCTGCCCTCATGGCAGGGGTGTTGGGTTGCCCAATCTTTATTCTTCAAGCTGTTGTGCTTGATCGAAATCGTCTTCTTCGTCCTTAGATTCGTCGAATCCAAGATCTAGTTCCATGGCGCCCTCTATGTCGTCGGGTACGGACAACTGATTCGGGGACATGTCTACCGGCGCTGGTTCTGGCGTTTTTGACGCCTCAGTTTTGGGCGCTATTACGCTAAACCCGGACAGGATTGGATTGTTGTTCCCGTCAGTAACTGTGGTGCGAGAGCCGTCTTCATACTCACGCCCCTCAACAACGCCAGATCGAATTTCAAATCCGAGGGCATCTAATTCTTCTGCGTATGAGACGGCAGCTTTCAAGCCTGCAACGTCAAGGTCTAATGGAGGATTTCCCACCAGCACTTCAAAGGTGCCCAGTCTTGTTGAGATTTCTTTAATGCCAACTAAATGGCCGTCGATACCGAAAACATTCTGTGGGTTTTGGTAATGCACGTCTACGAGATTTTCTAAGCTCTTACGTGTCATTGCATCTAACAGACCATTGTTAGTTACTGGCACTCCGTAATTTTCAAAGACAGGCACGCCAGGCTGGGCTGTCGCAATATCCATTAAGGACTTTGCCGCAAATCCCACGCCGGCTGTCCCTCCTACCAATCCAAACGCAGTGGCGGTCATGTTAGACGGGGTTAGCGCGCCAAAAGGCGTGTCTATTGACGGCCCTGGTTTTGCGATCATAGCAGCGGCCACCGCTTCCTTAATACTAGACGGCTGCCCTGGCACAGCGCCCGGCTGATTAGTCATGGCGACAAAAGACGCCGATAGGGGGACGCCCCTTTCAAACGTAGCCATGTCAAAACCAAAATCAGGGACACGATCACCTGGGCGCATCAGTCATCACTCTTCTTGTCATCGTCCTCTTCGTCGGTGTAGAACAACCGACCGTCCGTCTCCATGAACATCAGGCCCTGCTTCGCTTCCATGCGCAAATCCTCTAGGAACTTGATGCCCCAGTAACGGACCACATCAGCGGGCATGACGTACTCGCCCTCTGACAGCATCACGGGGATATCATCTTCTACTTCTTCTGGCAGGGCGCCAAACGGTGCCTCGCCCTCTTTTTCTTCGGGTGGCATCTCATCCACCGAGTATTGTGGCGGGAACATCTCGTTCATGCCGAGGACGCTGAGTTTCATCATGGTCATAACATGCCTCTTTGCTGATTAAATAATTCATCAGTCTGCTCAAACTCTGGTCGAGGTGTCACCTCGATACGCAGACCGGTATCGTCGGCGGGCGGATCTTCTGTCTGCCCTGCAAACAAATCTGTACGTTCGGCGTCGAAAGGATCGTCTACGGTGCCTGGGTCAAAGTCGGGCTCCGGTTCGCGAGCGAGCGCCTGCATCTGCTGTTCAAGTGGGTCAACATCTAGCGGTCGCGGTAGCTCTGGTTCCGGCTCATCTACCAACTGCGCAGCGGTCAGGGCAGCGGCGGCGCCAGTCGCGATGGCTGGGGTGCTAAGTACGTCTTTATCCCTCTTTTGCATACGCGCAGAATTAGGGGCATCAATTGCCGCCGGCAAAGAACCTTTAGGCATTTTAGAGGCGGCTTTCGGATCGAGAACAATGCTTTTCGTTAGAGTCCCTTCAAAGTCAAGGAAATAAGGTACTACCATGCTCAGACGGTCTTGTCCTAGTAACGCGACACTTTGAAGGGGGATAAGGATGTCTCTCTCTTCTTCAGCTTTTTTTACGCCCTTGCTGATGTATTTGTAAAAATTTTCGTAGTATGAGTCTGAGTATAACTCTACATTCATAGAATTAGAATACTCGCCGTCTTGAGACTTTGTATACGCAGCATAATTTAAATTAGCTTCATCTATAACAGGAATGGACACATATGCGTCACGAATACTGGTTACATCTTTATTTAGGTTACTCAAAACTTGGTCTACATCAGCGCGGTTAAAATCTTCTAAATTGCGCCAATCATGCACGCTGGTGCGGCCGATTCCGGCTCGGCCTGCTCTAAAGCCGGTGCTCCGGCTTTCCCAGGGGCGCCCGAAAAATTTTGCGTATTTACGCGAATATGTATCGTTATATTGATTGAAACCTTGGGGGTGAAGCCCAGAGTGATCCATGCGTGGATACTGAAAATTACTGTCTTTTTTGATGGCGGCAGTTAATTTTTCGTGCGCCGTTTCGGCTACGTCCATAATTTCATCAAACTCAAGGAGCTGACCCGCATCAATACTTTTTTGAATGCTTCTCACTATTTCAGTGGGTGCAGCGCCATATGAGTTTGTCAAAACAAAATCTATTACTTCTTTTGAAATGAGATTTTGATTGACAGGTGTGCCCTCGTTGAAAATATCTCGCGCGCCGTCAAAAAGCTCCGCTCGTAACTCTAGGAGGCCAAATATATCTACAGAATCAGGTAAATCAACACCAAATAAAGATTTGGGATTGTCCGTCGCAAGTGATTTACCTACCTGTAAAAAAGATTTAACAGTTGCGCCCGCTTCGGTTGAGTAACCGAGTCTGCCATCTTTATAGTCTAAAATATTGAATTTTGATGTAAGGTCTTTATTAATATAAAAGCCGTTGTTATTTACATACGGAACGGTGTAGATAGTACCTGCATAGGCAAAACTGCCCTCGGGCGCCTCCGTAAGAGTCGCATCTTTCGGTAAAACAGTTCGGCCTAATTGTTTACCTAAATCAGTTTCGGGGACTTGTGCGGTGACCGGTGGCGGATCTAGTTGAAAAAGACCTTTACCAAAAGTATCATTGCGCGTGAGTAAGAAGCCTGGATTGTACCCGAGTTTTTCTGCATCGCTTAATAATTTTTTAATTTCTTTATTCGGACTTACCTTCGCCTCTGCGGTAAGTTTTTCGGAGTCAATTTGTTGGGAAGTAGCGGGTTCTTGTTTTACGATCTTGATGGGGGTGTCTGGGTCTAATGCAAGATCGTCTAAATCTTTTTCGGTCACAGTGGATGAGGCAGGCGGCTGATATGTCTGATTAAATTTTTCTTTAAATAGCTCAGGTGCTTTTTCTGCAAATGCCTTTTGTTTTTCTTTCATTGTCTTTTTAAGATAATCCATCGTTGCAGGATCTTTAAACCTAATGTCTGCTGCCACCATATCATCTATAAAAGTATCAATATTTAATAGTTCTATTTGATTTAGAGTATTTTCAGCGCCAATAGCGAATGAGACAAGGTCCTTTTCAGGAACATTAAATAATTTTGCAGGATCGTATTTCGCATCTAAGAAAGAATCTAAGGCATCTGCGTCGCCAGTGTATCCTTTTTTATCGCCCATCGCTTTGAAGAAAAAGGCGCCCCCGTGATCTATGGGTATGGCACCGAATAATTTACCTGTATTAGCACTTTGTTTTGTGAATTGAATATTACTCACATCAATTCCTACAACATCATTATCTTGTATAAACGCAGCCGCTGGGTAAATTTGCCCTAGCTGATTAATTCCTGATGGGCCTAAAGGAGTATTCCCTTTTGTTTGAAGATTTTCTATATAAGGTGACCCCAAATACAGCTTATCGCCATCTTTAATTATTTGCATCGCAGGGACAGTAATATCCAGTACTCTATAAAATCTATTAGCGATTATTTCATTAACGACTTGATCCGGGTCGTCGTACATTTTAATTAAAAACTTTTCGCCCTCTTTGTTTTGATAAATACCCCCAGGCGACGAGCCACCCGGTTTTTTTGCAATGTATTCAAAATCCTTAAACAGATATGTGGCAGCACCTAATGCTGGATGTTTTTGCGTTTGGCTAATTAAAGCATCTTTTGGCGTAAGGTCTTCATCGGACGGAACCAGCCCCTCGTCTTCTTTGATATTTTTTGGTTTTGGCGTGACAATCCCGTCACCCTTAACGAACGTGCCAATCAACTCTTCGTCTGTCTTTGCGTCCGCCAACTTCATCACAGTTGACACCGGCACGGATGAGACGGTCTCTCCGTTGTTTTGCTGTGCTAGTATCTCTTGATTGTTTGGCCCCTCCGCTGCTTCTTCAGGTGAACTGTAAGGAGACTCTGGGTCAGCCTGCTGTGCCGTCGGTTTACCTTCAGGATCAATTGCAGCTTTCAAACGATCTGTGCTTTTGCCAGGAGGTAGCTTATCGACAGCCTCGACTGCTTTCGCGTATTCGGTGGGTAATGCGTCTTTGGTTTGTTTTAATTTACGCAGGAACTCGGGCGCAGCGATAGCACCCCGGATGATACCCTCTGCTGCGCCCAGTGCCAGCAACGCCTCTACTGCGTTACGAGTCCTGTTTACGATCTCCGGATCATCTGGGCTCGTGCCGAGATAGCTTTCCAGAGCAACGGCAGCTTCGCTATCTGGCGCAAGATCTGCTAATAAATTAAATAGGTTTTCATCATTCGGTGATAGGCCGCCAAAACCGATGAACAGATCAGTCGCAACTGTAGCAGCAAGCGGCTTCAGGATCTGGCCGCCGGTCAAGATCTTACTGAGACCTAGATACGGCACGGCAAAACTTGCCATTTCGCCAATAATACCGTAGACCTCTTGCGGGATTAGTGACTCTTCAGCAATAAACTTTGACCCTCGCGTCGAGGTAATTTTATCTTCCAGCGCTTTCATGCGCCGGATGTTGTCGTCGTAGTAGGCGTCTACGTCTTTCTGATCGACTAAACCAAGCAACGCCGCCATGCTGCCTGACGTTTTGTACAGGCCGTTTAGGAGAGACAGACCGGCCCGGGTAGGGATGGTCGCGTAGTAACGGGCCCAGTCCTCGACGGTCAGGTCAGGGGCCGGACGTGGCTCCGGACGAACGCGCATCTCTGGTCGGTCTACGGGCAGCGGCGGTGTGTTTGGTTCAGCCATTGTTTTCTCGTTTGAGGTCTGCCAGCACGTTCTCTTTTAAATTAAGTAATTGACGTAGGCAGCGGATGGCACCCTGGGCGCGATAGATAGCTTCTGTGCTATCCGTGCTTTCCATGATGCGGACGTACTTTTCTAAGGTATGTTCGAGATGCTGTTCGTATACCCGGTAGGCAGGGTTGGATACGGCACCAGCCAACTCTTTGTACGTGACCTCTTTTTTAGTCATCTATTGTAGCAGCCCCGGTGGCAGGCCGGCGCCCGGGGGCGGTTCAGCTAGTTGGCCCTCGGCGGGAGGTGCCCCTGTGAACTGCGCCTCGCCAGGCACGGCAGCAGCGCCTACGCCTGGTACGCCTCCACCGCCGCCTGTCATATCAAGGGGGCCCGGTGCGCCTTCCTGCGACTGCTGCTGTTGCAAAGCCTCCTGCATCAAGGCAGCCTGCCGCAGCATCTCCTCTGGCGTGTTAGTAACCTTTTCAGGGTCAAGACTCATCGACCGTGCGATTTCTCGGATGATGTACGGGAACTTAGCAAACGGCGCTAACACCGGGTTGCTCGTGATCTGCAAGAACGACATCAGGCGCTGCGACCGGACCTCGTTCTGCATCAGTGACTCTAGGCCGCGAGCACGCACTTCGAGATCCCCTTTGATGTCCGGGTTGTAGTTAAACTGCATATTGAATTGAAAAAGCGCCTCGCCCAGTGGCTTGAGCAGATAGTCATCGAAGTTCTTCACCACGGTTTTGATCGAGCCTGCCGCTGCGCCCATCAGCATAGAGATCCCGGCAGCAGTCCGTCCGATACCCGTGACACCGGTTTGTCCATGTGAAAAGGACGGAATGCCGGTAGATTCGTCAGCGAGGACTCGTGCCTTGTCAAACAGCATCATGTTTTCGGACGAGACGTTGGGGAACTTGGTGCCAAAAATTGCTTGGCCCGGTGCCCCGCCCTGACGACGAAACACTTTGCCAGGATACACGGTCAGGTCTTGGCCCGGCGTCAGGTTAGTTTCATCTACTTCGATAAGCAGGTTACCCGACAGCACCGCGTTATCGACTGCCATCCGCATGAAGCCGTTCATCAGGGTTTGGGTATCGTCCATGTTTTCGCCGACGCCGATACCAAAGATATTGTAGGGGTTGACCTCGTAAGGGCAGGCCGAGTACGGCAGACGCTTTGGCGTGAACGGGTTCATTACGAACCGCAGGATCTGGCCGTTGCATTCCCAGATATTTACGTGAAGTTCTTCCGCGTCTTCAAACTCTTCCGGAATCTCAATCGCGTAATCATCAGCGGTTTGCCGGTCGATGACACCCCAGAACTCAAGCGCCTCGTAACGCTTGGTAGAAAACGGTCGGCTGTTATCCTCATTAGTATTAATGAGATCGTACTCCCACCATTTGACTTCATAGTTTTCGCCCTCGTCGATAGCCTCTGCAATAGCCTCAGAGTTGAAGAACGGACGACGGCGCAGGGCACGCAACTGCGAGCGGGTCAGCTTGTGACGCTCGATGATAAAATCGCATTCATTAATCGTGTAGCCGTCCGGGTCTGGGTAGAAGTCCCAGATAGACGTGTGAGATACTTCCGGCACGGTGCGCAGGGTCGGGTTGTACTCGCCCTCGTCGTCCCAGTTCGGGTATTCTTTCGTAGACGCAAAAGGTCCTTTGATGATGCCGGTGCCGAAAAGTGCGCACTCGAAAGCAGAGTAACGTAAGTGAGTAGAGGCGTGCGACTCCTCTAGCTGGTCTTTAATCTGCTTTTCCATCTTTTTAGCCGCAACCATGGCTGGATGGAAAGTGACCGACGACTGCGTCTTGCCCTCGCCCTCACGTAGATTAGGGACATCGCCTAGCAGATCTTCGAGTGGCCCTAGACGCTCCTGTAAAGTCTGCTGAGTGGCTCCTGGCGGCAGTGGCTGCCCGTCCCCCTCGTAGCCATACAGATCCACTGGCTCGCGCCCTATGTCCACTTGTGGGGGTTCTTTGGGATCGAAGGACACGCTCTCGGCAACGCCCTCCGGCAAGATCGACGGCTCGATGGTGATAGGGAACGTGTCATTAGCCAGCAGCACATCGACGATCTGGCTGTAAGCGGCCAGCACTTTGGTCTTAGTCACTTTAATAAAGACGCGTGACTTCTCGGTTTCTAGGAACTGCACGTCAGCGTCGTATACGCCACGGTAGTTTTTATATGCCTTAATCCACTTAGACTCTTCCGTGTAGCGAGCGTCCTCTGCGCGATTGAATTGTTTACGGACGTAGCCTGCCAGTCCGTTCATCAGCCGCACGTCGTCGCTATCTACGTTGACTGGGTTGCCGTCCGTGTCCACCGAGGACATGTCGTTGTAAGCCATCTCTGTTCCTTATCAGTAACCGAAGACCTGATCCGCAGGTTGAAACTTGTGTGCTTTGTCAGTCGGTTTTTCCAAATCGAATATATTACGCGGTATCGGGCGCGAACTAATTCCATATCGTAACGCATCGTAGATGTGGTCCTCTGCGTGCGTGTCGATATCCTCTGGGTTCTTTTTGTCGAGCGGCAGGACCGGAATCTGCGCTATGGTATTTACGCAACTAGAAAAGAAGGTGATGCCTGGCTCGCCCGTGTCTGGGTCTACCTGTAACAAACGGTGCAGTTCGTTTTTGCCGCTCACCCTTGTGCCTCGGCTGCGGTCAGATGGGCGCCACCGACAGCCCGCCAAAATCATCTGCTCCGCAAGTGATGGCCCTGTGTCGCCCCGCTTGTGCCAGCAACTGCTATCGAGAACGCCGTAGGACATCTTGCCATCGTTCTGCTCTAGCTCTAGCACCATGCGGGCTAAGTCCACTGCAAGCACCTTACTCACGTAAAGTTCCCGATACACAACCAAGGTGTTCTCGGGCGTCACCGCAAACCACAACACTGCGCTGTGTGAGCCGTAACCATAGTCCGCTGCCCGGAACTTGCGCCAGTTATGAGGCACATCATAGGGCTCAACCACGTGAGTAGACCTGTCGAACTCGACGAAGGCAGCGCCCTCTGCGATGTCCCAGTTACCCTCTAGCAACTGCCGGCGCTGTGTTTCCGGTAGCGAGAGCAGCATCGCCTCGTAGTCGCCTGACTCGTACAGGTACGGATTGTCTTTTAGCTGGGCCGGTATGAAGCGCCGGCGGAACAACGGCTTGCCTGCTTTGCTGTGGCGGGCAGGATACTTTAGAACCTCTCCAGTTTCTACGTCAGTAGCCCAAAAAGATTTACCAGGCGTTGCCGGCGTGATGAACATTTTGCGGACCCATGCATGTCCCGGCCCTCCGGGGTTGCTGGTTGCCCGCATGTACAGTTCTATTTCCGGGTCCGTAGAACGGAGGCGAGACCTAAGATAATCCCACGCAAACGGCGTCGGATATTGTGTAAGCTCATCGAAACCCACCCATGTAAAAGACTGACCTTGGTAACGAAGAACGTCTTTGTCTTGCTCCAAGTACGACATCCAAATGCGCGCACCTGACGGAAAAGTCCACTGACTTTTTCTTTCAGACCACTTTGCACCGGCACGTGCTTTTGGGTATAGCTCACTAGACTTGTGTATAAGCTCCCGAAGCTCATCGTTTGTTCTCCGTAAAATTAAGGCTACGTGGTTCGGATTATCTACATAACGTAGCGGATCGCATAGCAGCGCAAAGGATTTACCGGAGCCGGCGCTTCCTCCGTACAGAACCTCCCGTTCGGGGGACTCGAAGAAGTCTTGCTGTGGCCCCGGGTTTGGCTGGAACACATAGCGGACTGGTAGCTCATCCGGTTCGGGCGTCGGGGTCGTCGAGGCTGCTGAGATCGACGGGGGGGATTCTATCTTCTTCTGCGACGTAGATGAGGCGCGACTGGATGAGCCGTTCCTTTTCCGCTGCTTCTTTCGCTTTGGTGGTGTAATAGTGGTAGAGTCTGGCAATGTCTTTCCGCTTCTTCTCTGATCTGACAATCTTGTGCAATCCTTGGAACGATATTTTGCGTCCGGTGGTGGCGGACAACCAGCGGGCCACCTCTCTAAAACTGCACGTTTTTAAATACTCTTTTGCTTGTTCCAGCGCTTCTAGCTGCTCTACAATCGGATTTAAGATATCTGGGTCGTCCGGGTCTACCTCGTAGCCAAATGGGATCTGCCTGCTGAAGCGCGGCACCGGACGCCAGCGCGGTTTTTTGTCAGTCATCCTCTTCCTTCGGTTTCTTAGGCGGCAAAATAAATAAGCCACCCGACTCTGCCTGCACGGCAACCTTCTCAGTTTTGACGATGCCTACACGGTCTAGCACTTCACGAGCCGCATTGATGCGGTCACGGTTGCCCAGAGCAGTGGGATCATCCAACACGCCAGTCATCGCCAGCGCAGCGCGTGGGCCGTTCGAGGCAAGAAAGGTCTGCGTCACGTCTAGGATTTCGTTCTTCAAGCGCCGGACGATATCGATAGACTTTGTGTTTTTGCTGTACCCAGCAGCATCCATCGCAGCACGGATGTTACCTTGTGCCTCGCCGACGAGAGCGTCGAGAAAGATCTGCTGCTGTTCTGTTAGATTTTTTTGCGGAGTCATAGAAAAACTTTCTATCTTAATACTTAGCGTTTTTAGTGCCCCGTAGCACACCACGCTGGGTAAATAGACCGCCGCCTCGCTTCATCTTCTTAACGGACTGCAAATAGCTATCTAGCGTCTCTGATTGCTTGCCGTGTAACTTAGATGCTTTAGCGAGTTGGCCGGCGACCTTTTTTACTTTTTTGATGGTCATTTCCTAAACTTCCTCGTTTTGGCTGCGATTTTTTTGGGCTGCTTAACAAACTGCTTTCCGGCTTTGGTGCCTTTCCGTTTAGCACGAGTTGTAGCAGCGTACTCAGCAGCACTAAGTGACTTGATCGCCTTTTCGGGTAAGTAGCGCTCACCTGTTTTCCCCGACGGTTTACCGGACTTTGTCCGCCACTTCTGCTTAGTCCAATCCTTTAAACTTTTTTGTGACTTAGCTAACGCCATCAACGGCCCCGTTCATCCATGAACTTCAGTTGTGTTTCGACGACCGACAGACGACGACGCGTCTCCGCCATGTGGTCACCAATCGCATGCAGACGTTTCATTTCTTCGAGCATGTTCTCTAACGTGCGACCATGGTCTGCAACATCGCGCTGTAGGTTCACGTTCTTTTCGATAGCCATCCGTGAGGCGACCGTGCCTACTTCTTCTTTCAAGATCTCTACCGTCTGTGCTTGCTGGCTGACCCACCAGATGATACCACCCGCCTGCAACAAAACGGTGACAATCAGGGCCAGCGGAATCTTGTTATCAAAATTCATTTCTTCCGCGCCTCCGTTTTCTTTTTCATTTGATTAATAAATTTACGGTAGACGGCAGCCGGTCCCGTTTTTTTAGCCACCCTCGCCCGCTGCTCCATAGCAATCGCCGCCTGAATTTTGTGTGCGTGCGCTCGCCCGGAGTTCTTAATTTTATTTACGGATGCCCGCGCATCCTCTGTCGTGGCAAACTTAAGCCCGTGGATCGTGCCCTTCGGATCTTCGTCTGTGTAGAGGTCGCTATGCTTTTTAGATTTAGCAGGCTGCCCCTTTTTGCGTGGCACGCGGGCGGTCGTCATTCGGGTTTACGTTTCCGCAAAACCGCAAAGTCAGCGCCGGTGATCTTACCGTAAGGCGCCGCGACATCTAACTTCGCCTGCTTACCTACCAGGGCGCCGCCTTTGGCTACGTACTTTTTAGATTTACGCTTGCTGCCGTCCGCGCGTTTGATGAGGCCCCGCGCTTTGGCGGACGCCTTTTCGGTCGAGCCCAGTTTTTTGCCCGCCTTGATTTTCTTTTTTAGTGTAGATGCTTTGGGTGCAGGCATCACTTATATCCTCCGCCGGCTTTCTTATATGCAGCCGCAAGCATTTGCGCCTTGCGTGCTGACCACTGGCCCGGCTTTCCGCCTTTCGACCCAGCTTTAATTCTGTTGAACTGCCGCTTACGCATTGCAGGTTTAGTGTAGTTACCTGCTTCGTTAACGCGCGACTTACTCTTCTTCTTCGCTGCCATCACAATACTCGCAGTCAGGACAATTGCCATGAGGACATAGCTCGCATGTCTCATCACAATCGTGCTCTTCGTCTACGATATCATACCCCCCATGGAAGTTATCGTAGGCGTCACTCATCTCAATAAAGCTCTCAGACTCCGAAGAAAATCCTCGATGCATAGGCTCGAAATCAGGGCGGTCACCGCCAAGTTCAAAGAATGCAGGATCATAAAACTGAGAACGATTATTGGGTACGCCAACAATCCGACCACAATTGAGCTTACATAGATGTGTGATTTTATTCTGGCGGTGATCGTCCGCGTACATAGAGTTGAAGTAATCCACCGAGAACCAGTACCGGCCTTCATGCTTTTCACCATTTATCAGTGCGAACATCGGGAGGTCTTGAAACATATCAAACCTCACGACACTAAACTGAAAGCTACCGCAGTCCCAAGGCTGAATCGCGAAGTCCGTCCAATCGTCCTCGCATTCCTGCGTGACTATGGCCCGGAGTGGCATGCGCGACCAGCCGTACCCGCCGTATCCAGGCTCTGTAAAACAGACCTGAAAACTTAACTGCCTTCCCATGTAGGAGGTGACCGCATGGACGAAACCTTGCAGGTATTCGCCATGGTGGCGTTTGTAACCCGTTGTGTACTCGCGGCGTACAAGGACGCGTTGAAACGGGATATTTTCTGTGAGCAATGCCACAGTGATTAGTACTTAGCGTTTTTCTTCATCATGCCGCCCTTTTGCATGGTCGGCTTCTTTTTAGCAGCGGCCATGCCACCACCCATCATTTTCTTTTTAGCGGCAGGCTTCTTCGCCATCATCTTCTTCATAGTAGTTCCTCCTTTTTTCATGCGCTGCTTATTGGGCAAATTCAATACAGTCATACGACTAGCCCTCCTCGTGCCCACTTGGTTTTGTGCGCCCAGTACTTAGCCGATAGCTTTGTCTTGGGTGCCGGACCATGGCGGGCGTAGTAAGATTTTTTACGTGCTTTGTCTTTAGCCGTCTTAGGGTTCTTACCAGCCCCTCTAACTCCCTGCTGCCCGAAACGGATCAGTCGGGTTTTGTCTCCCTCTTTGGCCAGTACAGCATGGCTTTTCTTCGGATGCTTCGGCGTCCGCTTCGGTTTGTTGTAGCCGCTGAATGTTTCGCCTCGTACTGTGATTGCCATGAGTATTAGTTACCTAAATAAAAAGAGCGAGCAACGCGTGCCCCGGTTATTAATTTTAAGGGTGAATGGCTGCGTCACTCGCTCTCGTCGCGGTGCGTCCGTTATTATTATTCATATGGGTTCACGGGTCCGCATCAAGCTCCGCAGAAACAGGTACGGTGGCCGCTAGTCCATCGGGCGCGCCGGGGGACTCGTCTTCCTCTAAGGAGCCCCGTAGCATGCCCGTAGCGGGATCTAGGTGGCCCTCTAAGTCCAATGCCCGGGCTACATCGCCGAGCTTCAACTCGCCGCCCCCAGGCATGTTCTCACGCAGGTAAACCCAGATGTAATAAACGTCGCTGGAAGCTAACTTTACCGGGTCGATTAATTCACCCGTCTTTAGCGTATCGTAAAAGCGCTCTAATATGCGCACTCCTGTTTCGCTATATAGTTCTACTAATTTACGTGAATTTGTCAAGCTCTTTTTCCCTTACGTGAATAACTAATGCACTCCCGTTGTTTTTGATTGGATGTCATTATATCACATAAAAAACACTTTACAAAAGACACTTTCTGAATATAACTAAAGTATCCTTTACCCCAGCCTATACTATACCGCCCCGGCAACGCTTATTGTTACCAGTACACGGGTAAGGGGGTGTAGGGCGGCATGTTATACTACATGTATATGCCGCAAAAAATGTGGGGGCCCTGGTGTACAGTCCTTAACCACTTGAAAAGTGGTTGACAGCCTATATCCCAATCCGTTGCACACTCCATAACGTACCACACCCGCCCGGGGGCCTGGCCCTGGCGCCCTACGCGCGCCCTGCCTGCCGGCCTGACGCCCCGTGAGGCACGCGTGTGCGCACGTGATGCGCGTATATGCGTGCGTATGCGCCCATGATGTGCGCGTGAGGCCCGCTGCACGCATGCGATGTGCAGGCGCTGCGCCCATACGTGGGCGAATGTGTGCAGGCACACCCCTACCCAGGGGGGTGGGGCGACGGTTTCCGGCCGGCAGGGTCCGAAATTTTCTGTTTTAACCATGCCCTAACCCTACGGGTTACTTTTTTTATTGACATGAATAAGCCAGCCTGCCATAGTGTGGTCATCGATTGGCCAGCCCGGCCGGTCACATCCACAGGGAGATCCTGCTCATGCCTAACTGGGTACACAACACGATCACGCTTCGCGGCGATGCCGCCCTGCTCTTTATCGACAAAGGTCGATTTGATTTCCATCAAATCCGCCCCGTGCCTAAGCAACTAGACACGGACGACGCTGTGCGCTTTTGGTGCCTACGCAATTGGGGCACCAAGTGGGCCATGTCGCAAGCAACTCAATCGATCTCTATCATGGCCGACCCGGAAACCTGGGCTATTGAGATCAAGGGCTGCACACCATGGGAGCCGCCCATTGCGCTGCTCGACTACATACATGAGCTACAGCCAGGGCTGAAAATTGACCTAACCGCTGTGGATAGCGACGACACCGACCGGATGTGGGCCCGCATGTGGCGCCAATCAGGT
>VTLG01012750.1_pt1 | contig 55775 bp, 61 predicted proteins | sample 4694571 | NCBI WGS metagenome assembly VTLG01 (sample SAMN12604809, study PRJNA352737) | marine metagenome | biome: ENVO:00000447; feature: ENVO:00000209|ENVO:00000569|ENVO:01000036; material: ENVO:00002151; isolation source: viral sequences binned using virsorter ... | reverse complement strand
CCATACAATAAAACTAGACATACGTGGCGGTCTAGCAAGGCTCTCATAAACTAACTGAGGCGTGGGCGTATCAGTATAAATAAATCGTCCACAAGATTTGTTTAAACAGGCAGGCAGGAGGGTGTAGGCAATGCATCGCCATGAAGAATGGATGTAGTGCTAGCGTAGATTGCTGTAGATACTGCTCCTGCCAATATTTATATAATTCACAGGTTATTAATGTAATATACTCTAGACCCTGTGATAAATGAGAGCCAATAACTGGTCCTGTCAGCCCTGATACCTGTAAAGCGGTATAATAAAAAGTCCAGGCAAAGGAATATGTGAGGCTCTCAAGATTTCGTAAGAAACACGCCAACGGTGTGCAGTTGGAAATAGCGTACGATACTAGCTAGTCGGAGTGAGAGCCGATAAACGGTAGCGTGTAAGGCTCTCATTAGCTAGAAAGGAGAATAAAATGACAACAACAAAGATAGTAAAAAGGCTAGGTGTTATAGAGTCAGAATTAACAAATGGTGTTGCAGAATATATTGATATGTTAAACGAGTATATTGAGTTATATGAGTTATTGAGAGAAAAAGGAGAATAAAATGACTAACTATAAAGGTTATTGTTGCAATAATTGTGGGGAAACTGATAATTATACAATAGAAAGTATGTACACAAAATATTTTTCAACAGACTATTATCTTTCAACAAACTATGATGAAAGAGGTTATTGTTATTTGATAAATATTAATGAAGGTTTAATTGATAAGATTTATTGTTATAGTTGTAATACAGTATCTGAATTAATTAACATTGAAGATGAAAGGAGAATGCTATGACTAAAAAGAAAGTAATAGAATATCATGGACATGGATATATCTATGATGATGGTGATATTCCAACTTGTGGGTTTTGTGGAGTAGGTGCTGATGAAGAAATAATACATTCAGGAGACTATTCAGGAGAACATATATGCGAAGGAGAAGAATGTATGCATCAATATATGAGTCAAAACATATGGATAAATCCTTTTGAAGCTAAAGAGGTAGAAATAGAGGAGGAAGATGATGAGACTTAAAGAACTTAGCCCTGATAAATATATTAAATCAGCAGCAGATTGGGAAGAAGTGCCTGATGAGGATTTATGGGAAGATGGAGAAATAAGAGAAGGACACAGCCTTGCTATAAAAATCTATGAACAGGTAGTTATGGAAGGTAATTGGAAATTAATAAGGAGAACAGATGATAAATAGAAAAGGAGAAATAAAATGGAAGATATAACTAAAGAAGAATGGGAAGAATATAGAGATATACAAATGAGTGGTATGTTTAATATGTTTACACCACAAGCAAGAGAAATGACAACACTATCAAAAGATAAATGGCTCAAAATAATGAGTGATTATAATGAACTAAAACAAAAATATGAAGGAGAAAGCGAATGAAATCATTATCATGTCAACAAAGAAACTATTTTATAGATAGAATAGAAAAAACACTAAATGCAGAGATAAGTGCTTTAGAGCAAATACATGCAACCAGTATACAAACTGTTGCTACTAAACAATACAAAGCTTATCTAAAAGATACTGGCTTAGATAAACTGTTAAAGAAATATACTAAACTAGAAAAAGAGTGGAGAGACGTTCAAGATGAAATGGGTAATGTATGTAAAGCTATACATGAAAAGACTGAATATCCAAATAAATCAAGCTACTATAACACACCTTATGATAGTAAAGGTGTCGAAAGTTTCTTGAAAAATATATGTAATGCTTTAGCAAGACAAGGATTTGTCCATACACCTAAAGGTAAACGACTTAAAAGCCTTGAAGATAAAAGACAAGCAGCTATTGATATTGTAATGGGTATGACTGAAGTTGAACCAACTGTTATAGCTATTAATAAAGTATTAAAAAGCACTAATGTGCCTTTGTTAGGAGGTCAATAATGGCTAAGAAAATGAGTAAGAAAGAAAAGGTATTAATGTATCTTCAAACTTATGGTTCTATAACACCAATGGATGCTTATGAGCTCTTCCAGTCAATGAGGCTGGGAGCTTTAATTCATAATTTAAGACATGAAGAGCCCTATTATAATATAGAAACTAAAAATGAAGGTAAAGCAGGTTATGCAAGATATACTCTAAAACCAGGTGTTTATCCTGATTATGAGTAATTTCTTGTATAATTGTTGGAGAAATGTTAAATTATAATGCTGTCAATTAAGGAGAATAAATGAAAACACTATTAATCGATTTAGAGAATGGTTATAAATCTATTGGAAGTAAAGAGATGATTCAAGAAAAATTTGGACTACCAGTTTTAAATTTCAATGAATTTTCTTCTTTCAGAGATTTTATAGGTCAAATCTGGACTCGTAAAAAGATAGAAAAAGAAGTAAAAGTTGGTGGAATATCTGTTAAACAATCAGGCTATGAAATAATAGCTAAAGAAGGAGCAGATATTAATTGTCTAGTAATAGATACAGCTAGCGAAATGGCTAAAAAATATGCTAGAGAGTTAAAAGGTAAACAAGAGCAAATGCAATTAAAGCAATGGGGTAAGTTAAAAGAACAACTTGATAGCTTTTTTGCTTTTACTAATGCTATACCCTCTAACTTAATAGTAAATTGTCATAGCAAGATGCAAGAAGATAATGAGAATGGTATAATGAGAGTAATGCCATATATTGAAGGTTCTACAAAAGTAGATGTCGGTAAATGGTTTGACTTTGTATTATATACTAAAGTTCATAAAGCTAAAGATGGTACTCGTAAATATGTATGGGTAACAGCTAGAGATGAACATTATTGTCATGCCAAAGATAGAACACAAGAACTATCTGCTGAAATACCACAAGACTATAGTATAATATTTGATGCTGTTAATAAAAAAGGATGGGATACTGCTAAAGTACTTGTAATAGGAGAGCCAGGTAGTGGAAAAACACTGAGTTTAAAAACGTTAATTAACATGAATAAGGAGAAATAAAATGGGAATAGTTGTGACTAAAAAAGAAGGTGGAGGATATGATGAAGGTTGGAAAACTGTAACTATATCTGAAGCTACTAAAGGTGATTTTAATGGGTCTAAATATATAGACTTATTCTTTGAAGGATATCCAGAATCTGTGCATTGTAGAGTATGGGAAGCTAGAAGTAAAGATGGAGAAGAGTTTTCTGTAAGTAATATGGTTAGATATTCTAATCCTACAATTTTAGAGGAAATGGATAAAGATGGAACAGCTGCTGCAAACTTAGATGATTCGCCTGCTGGATTAAAAGGCAAATCTTTGCAAGTGTTATTCTATAAAAAAGCAAATGGTTATTCAGAAATATCAAAAAATGTAGCACCTGCTGTACCATTTCAAAATATAGTAGATAATTTTGATGAAGATAGAATAACTCGTATAAAAGAATCTGCTGAGAGATATCAAGCTAGAAGAAATGAAGCTAATGGTGTTACAGCTGAGACTGAAACAACAGAAGGTAAATCTGACGATATGCCTTGGTAAAACAATAACAAATTAATGAGAGTGAGGCGATTTCGTCAGAGCCCAGTAATACTGTGGAACAAAAAGAAACAGAATGGTAGATGTGCGAGTTACGTGACGAGTAACATGGCCTGCTACCCACTCTCGTTAATAAAATAAGGGGAAATAATATGATAAGAGAATTTGCGTTTGGATTATCAAACAGGCATCACTTCTTTCCAAGTGATAATTCAGTTAAATGGGAAAATGTTGCTAAAGATACATTTCTATCCTTGTATGGTTATGATGAATCAGTTATAGAATACTTTAATGAGAAGAAAACATTATCAGGATTTAGTGGGTCTATATATATGCCCAGAGAATTCATTTTAGATGTTGATGGGGTTAAAATTGAAGAAGCTCAAGAAAAAACAATAAAACTTGTTAAACTATTTGAATCATTAAAAGTTCCTTCAAATGTTTATTTTAGTGGTAGAGGATTTCATATAGGAATTCCAGATACTGCTTTTAAATGGAAACCAGGAGTAAATCTTCACTTAAAGGTAAAAGATGAACTTGATAAAAGAGGAATTTATAAGTATGCTGATGTATCTGTAACTGACAAGACTAGAATAATACGATTAAATAATACACTTAATTCTAAATCTAGATTATGGAAGATTTATATAAAACCAGATGAATTACTTGAACTAAGTGGATTAGGTATATCAGCTCTAGCAAATAAACCAAGACATATAGAAATACCTATATTACAATGTGAACCAGCATTTGATGTTTCTGAAAGAGAAGTAAAGAAGCAAACAATGCTTTACAAAGATACAGTAGGTAAAGAACCAGACCCTATGTTATATCCATGCATACAAACAATGTTAAAGGGTGGAGCATATGGTGGTAGACATGCTACAGCATTAAGACTAGGTGCTTGGCTTAGATGGAGATATCCAGAAAACATAGTAAGACTTGTAATGGAAGACTGGAGAAAAAGAGTTACTACAATAGAACATCCTTTTAAACAAAGTGAAATGGATAGACTTATTACTGATTGTTATAAAGGACATGGTGGTAGTGGATACAGATATGGCTGCAATGATAAAATAATGGACAAACATTGTAATTCTACTTGCACTCTATTTAAAGCTAAGAAATCTCAAGGATTAATGTCTGCTAATGATATGGAAGAGAATTTAATAAGTTGGTTAAAAGGTGATGTTAAACCACTTGATTTAGGAGGATTATATGGAAAAGACTTTCCTGTATATCCTGGAGAACTGGTAGTAATACAGGCACCACCTAAAGCTATGAAAACAATGCTTGTTCAGAATTGGGTAAATTCATTCAAGAGACCAACATATTTTCTAGAAATGGAAATGTCTGCAAGACAAATATGGAAACGATTTATTCAAATAGAACAAGGATGGACTGAAGAAGAATTGGTAGAACATTATAATACTGATAATTATAAGTTAGCCAATAAATTCAAATGGCTAAATGTAGATTACCAGCCTTGTTTTGCTATTGAGCTTGAAAAGAGAATAAGTATGTTACCAATTAAACCAGAGATTGTAGTGATAGACCATATGGGTTTAATGTTATCTAAACATAGAGACTTAAATCTTAAGATGGAAGAAATAGCTGGTGCTTTAACTGATGTAGCTATCAAGCATAATGTAGTTGTAGTAGCTATCTGTGAAATTACTAAACAAGCAATGAGCGAAGGAATGAATATATCTTCTGTAAGAGGTTCTTTTAGAATAGCTTATAATGCAAGTAAAATTCTTTCTTTAACATCTGCTAAAGATACTGATGGAAACATTACAAGCCTTGTAATTAAAACAGAAGCAAACAGAGAAAGAGGAGCACTCAATGTTCTTCTTAAAGTAGATGGAATAAGAATAGAAAATGTAAAAAAGGAGATATAATATGTCTAATAAAAGAAGTCTAATGGAAATTAGTAGTGATATAATGATGACTAAAAATAGTTTTGAATTAACTGAAGAAGAAATAGATGAACAGTTAGATATATTACATACTGAATTACATAAAAAAGAAAATGGTGTTTATTGGTTTTATAATGGAATGGATAAGAAAATAGAACTTGCTAAAGAGTATAAATCTAAAATGGATGCTGCAATAAAGAAAATGAAGTATACTCAAGAGAAGTTAAAAGGTCTTGTCATAGAAGCTTATAAAGCCAGTGGACAACTTCCAGCACATGATGAATTCAATCCTATTAAAATAATGGAAATGGGTAAAGTAGAAGTAATAGATGAATCTAAAATACCTACTGAATATTATATTGAAAAGATTGAAACAAGACTGGACAAACGAAGAATACTTGAGGAATTAAAAGACGGAAATATAATTCCTGGAGTAAGATTAAAGAAAAACAAACACGTCAGGGGGTTAAAATGATACATCCATATGGAGAAATGAAAAAAGTACAGTTAGAACAAGGAGGCCTTAAATCATCAGCTTTTGCTGTAAGAAGACAAGAGATGCATGATACAAGAGGACTAGAATGGAAAGAATGTGGAGTAGTAAGTAGTAATTATTTATTAGTTCCTAACTCTGAAGTAAGAGATATGGCTAATGAAATAGCTACACAATCTACTTTAGACTGGAAACCTATGAAAACATTCTTTGATGGTAAACGATTCATTTATTTCATGCAATCAGAAACCAATACAACAGAAATAAAAAAAGGTGATGATGTTGCTCTTGGTATGGGATTCTGGAATAGTTATGATGGTTCTACAGCATTACAATTTAGAACATTCCTAGTAAGACTATTATGTACTAATGGAATGATAACTAAAGACTTCATGAATTTAATGAGGTTTAAACATGATAGAACATCTGAAGGTTATGAAGATGAAATTATAAACGCTGCTAAAATAGTTGATAATTGTGGAAATGATATAAGCGAAGTAACTGCTAGAATGAGAAAGATGGTAGAAACACCAGTTGATTTAAATGAGTTAGCTGTGTTAAGAAATACCAGCTTAAACAATCTGCCTATTACACTATGGGGCAAGATTAGTTCACACTTTCTAACTAAAGAAAGAGAGAAAATCTTAGACCATGATGTTTCAATGTGGGATTTCTATAATGCATGTACTGATGTACTATGGCATGATAAGAAGCCGACTATGGCATCATTTGAACACAATCAGATAATAACTGACAATCTTCTTCAAATTATGGCTTAATTGTAGGAGGAGGAACGAAAAAGGGAGTGGCACTAACCTCTTGCTGCTCCCTTTTATAACTAAAGGAGAAAAAATGAAAGTACCAAAAGAACTAAAGAAATTCAGAAAAATAATGAGAAAAGTTAAACGATTAATATGGGGGAGGAAAAAAAATGGCAAAAAAACCAACGTTAAAAGAAGTAGTCGCAAAAGTAGAAATGCTAAATAGAGTAAACACTACTGTAATTGAAATGGTAGAAAATCTAGGAAATTCATTTAAACAATATATAGAGTTTAAAAAAGATGTAAAAGATTTTCATGAATATCAAAAAGAAATACTTGAAATAAGAAAAAAAATAAAAGGAGAGATTGATGTCTAATAAAAAACCAACAATAAAAGAATTAGCAAAACATATAGGTCAAATCTATACCAGACAAGATGAATTACTAAGACTAATAAGAACAAACACGCAAGCATTATATAACTATATATCTTTTAAGGATGATTTAAAGAAGTTTGATAAATCTATGAATAAAAAACTTAAAGAATTTTCAGAGAAAAAGGCAATGGATAAATTTAATGCTATGAAAACTGAAGAAAAAGTTAGTAATTTAAATAAGGAGACTAAGAATGAGCTTAAAAAAGAAGAAAAATAGACCTGCAGAAGAAGTAGAACAAGATATTAAAGACCATATGGATAAACTATATAGTCAAAAAAAGAAACCTTTTGATATTAATAAATACAATAAGGAAAGAGCTAAAAAGCTTAAAGAATTTCATAGTTGGTATAGATAATGAAATGTCCTAAATGTGGTTATGAAAAAGAAAAGTTCAAAAAATGGAATATGAGTAAAATATTAAAAGATGCTAGAATAAGATTAAAAAATGAAATAGGATTTGGAATTCCTATAAAAAAGGAGAAATAATGACAATTAAGAAAAAAGCTGCAAATAAAAGTACAATAAAAAAAGCCAATATAAGTAATGGCCAAGAGAAAAGAAAAGAATCAAGAAGAAAAGATGACGAAATGATAACCAAACTACAGGAAATAGTTTTAGGAATGCATAAAAAAATAATACATCTAGAAGCTAAAATTGATGCTAATAATGTTATAGTATCCAAAGCTAAGGATAGGTTAGGATTATAATGAAATATTCAACAGGACCATCTAGGAAATATATAAGGCAAGCATTTATGAAACATGGTGTACAGATGAGTGAAGTTGCTTTAGATGCGTTATGCAATAAACTAAAAAGTGATATTGATAAATATGCTTTAAATGCAAAAGATTTAGGCTTTAAACGCCTAATAAAAGATAAAGTTCCAATAATAATAGGAGACTTTGATGCTTGATATTAGAGAGAAAGCAGAGAATCTTGTAACATATGCAAGAAATACAAATGTAAATGAACTTGACAAAGTAGTTAAAGAAGTTGTAAATTTCGTACAAGAACAACGACTAGAAATTTTACAAGAACTTTTAACTAAACTGAAATCGAGGAAAGATGAAGCCATCGTCAAGGAAAGGCAAAGGCAGGAGATTACAAAATTTTCTCAAGGAAAAACTCTATAATTATTTCCCTACCCTCAGAGAGGGTGACGTAAAAACAGCTGTAATGGGAGAGTCTGGTGAAGACATCATTCTCTCCCCAGCAGCAAGGGATTTAATACCATTTAGCTTTGAATGTAAAAACCAAGAAAGGCTAAATATATGGGAATCTCTGTCTCAAGCTGAACAAAACTGTGATAAATATATACCTGCTGTAGTATTCAAAAGAAACAGAACAAAAACATACATAACACTAGAATTAGATGAATTTCTAAAAATTATAGGAGATAATAATGTCAGAGAAAGAAGAAATATTAAAGAGACTTGAAAATGAAGTATTATTACATTTAGGAACAACTACTATTGCTAAAATAATTGAACGTGAAACTAAATATGATAGTTTAAAATTAACAGAAAGATTAGAAGTAAATATTATAATTAACAGATTACATAAAAACCCAGGAAGATGCATTGGATAGTACTTTTATAACTATTATAGTTGGATTGTTTTTTGTATATATAACTATGGAATTATTCTGATAATTCGTTTATTAAACCTACAGTTCCCACAGTTAAATCACCTAATGCAGTAGAACCTCCAATAAAAGGTCTAAATTGATTAATTAAATCTTCATTGGCTCTTTTATTTTCACCTGAAAGTGCTGACAATAGAGATATAACAGTTTCAAATCCCCATGTTGGTACAAAACCAAACCATAATTTTCTAGTATAATGTTTTAAAGTTTTATCCCATCTTTCATCATCATCATCCTCTCCAAGTCCTAATTTAAGGCCTAAGATTAATGGTATAAACATTAATGATAATATATCAGATGTAAAACCTCTGGTACTTCTAGTAACTCCACTCATAAAAGCCAAAGCCCTTACCATACCTATAGCAGGTATACTTACCGAGGCAATATCCCAAATCAAAGTAGTCGGTCCTTGTATTAATAAAAAGTTTCTTAATGCTGCAACTTGAGGTGCAGTAGTTCTAGCATTACGCTGCGTAAATACCTGTTTTAAAGTCTTTCCTACAGCTTTATAACTAAAAGTATCACTTTGAATATCTTTAATATCTTTATTTGCAATATAAGCTTCTTTAATAATCCTAGAATCTCTTCCCATCTTTTGATTAGACCAATAATTAAATTTACCCCAGAGATTACCTATACCGCCCCAGTAATTCTGACCTACTCCTTGAGTAGATAAAGCAAAGTTAGTAAAATAAGAATAATCTCTTCCTATATCTATAATTTTTTGAATATCCTCTTCTTCTTTCCTTCTTTCAGTTTCAGTCATATCTCTTTCAGTTCCATTAATATCCATAATTTTTCTATCTACATTAAGTTCATACCATGGAACATCTATATTAACTAAACCAGATGAGACAGCTCTTTCAACTCCTATAATAAATGATATACTTCTTATATACTGTTCAGTAGCATCCATTGTCCAACCTTGACTATTAAGAAAATCATTATATACTCTTACAGCTTCACCAGCTAATTTTTTAGGATAAGCAAAGAACTTACTCCAGCTACCCTTTTTAAGCATATCATGATATACATATTCGTGTCGTATTGCATGCTCTACTAAACGATTAACTTTAGCCATTCTAATTCTTTGTCTTAAATCATATTTTGATTCTTTTGCATCCTTTTTGGACATTATTTCAATATCTTCTGCTTTAACAATAGAAGTAGATTCATTTAAATATTCTTGTATTGTAGCTCTAAATTCTTTTTCAGCTACTCTTTTATCAGTACCTTTTGTAATTTTGTAATGATAATCAATACTAGCTTTAATTATGCCCATAGAAACTTCTTGCTCTAAACGTGCACCAACTATACCATTTACCATAGACTGACTGAAGAAATCTGAGAATTCTGTAATACCTGAGAGTCTTATAATTCTATTAATACCTTCTTTTCTATTTGTGTTTTTCAATAAATCTACAGCTTTTCTATAATCTATATAACCATGGTCTATGATATTTCTATATTTATCTAGTTTATTTTGAATTACAGTACCGACACCACCTAGATACCAACCAGTAAGCCATCCACTTATTATTCTTAAAGTTCTTTGTGTTTGTTCTGGTGATTTATTTCTTCCAGGTCTCATCTTATTTAAAGTATTATTTAAGTTCTCTACAGAACCTAAAGCTCCTTTGAGAAATCCTTTACTGAAAGGACCTTCTATATCAGGAGTATGAAATAAAACCTTATAAAAATTAACCATTGCATTTGAAACAACGTTATGCATTTCTAATGTATTCTTTGCTTGAGATTGACGAAAAGCTCTAACTAATTGAGCAGCCATTTTATTTCTTTGTATAGCTGACATTTGTACTTTTAAATAATCATAAAATACATGACTATCAACTCTCATTTGTCTTATATCATAAGCATTTGATACACTTTTGAAATATTTATTATCTTGAGCAAATCCAAATGGAATATCAGTTTGAGATGCAGCATCAATATGCATTCCTTTTAATTTATCTTTAACCATTTTAGCATGATTAAGTTGACCAACAAAACTTTTATATCTTTTAGTAAGTTCTGCTTTCTGCCATTGAGCCATAGGTGTTCCATCTGGCATTTTACCTTCTTTAAGACGACCAGCTATAGCTTCTATTTGTGCATCAAGTTTTTTTATTGTTAAATCAAGTATATCTGGAAATCTATCTCTATTATATGTTACAGGAAAATAATTATTATGTTCATCTATTAACCTTACTTCATCATTATCTATCTTTCCTCCATTTGCAATAATAATTTCATCATTAACGCTAAAATCAAATACAGTTTTCATATGATTTATAAAAGTTTTTTCATTTAAACTAAGCTTATCAAGCAAATTAACCTTACCTTGAGCAGTTACTACTTCTGTCTTACCTCTAAAAAATATCAGTTTTAATTCATCATATGTTAACTTACCATTTATTGCACCTGATAATTCTTCAAGTAATCCAGTAGTTTCTTTTAACATTTCTTTTTTAACAAATTCTCCAACTTCTTTAAATATACCCCTTGCTTCTTCTCTATATTTTATAAACTTTTGTTTTTTAACTTTACTTAATTTTACATACCAAGCTCCCTTTTTACTATTAGGAGGAGTATAGTCAGCTAAAAGAACAGCATTAGACCAACCATACTTTAATGTTCCATCTTCAAAAGTATCATAAATCTTTACCATTTTGCCACCAATTTCTTTTTGTATAACTTTAGGTTTTCTTTCAGTATATATCATAAAACGACCATATTCTGGATTAGCTATTTTATTTCCATTTTTATCTATTATAGTTTTTTGTTCATTTACAAATATCCATCCATGTTGAAATCTATTAAACATACCTATTAATTTTTCTTCAACATTTTCATCTCCTTCAATATCAAATCCTAAATCAGTTACCTTATTATAAACACCATCCATTCCTTTTGTACTAGTCAAAGGATTCTCAGAAACGAACTTATTTATATTATTTGATATATCTGTAGCATAATCCCTAGTAGCTTTTTCCATCATAAAAAATGCATGAGAAGGGTCTCTTTTAGCTCTTTCTCTTGGAGTTATTCTTCTACCCATAAATCCATCAAAATCTGCTACACGACTATCTGCTGTAGAATCATCAACATATTTTAATATATTTTTTAAAGTTCCTATTGGTAAATAACTAAGCTTAAGTCTTGGACTTGATTTTGTATAACTCTTTTTTTCACTATCACTAAGCTTATCGTATTGAGTTTGCCATATCATTTTCTTTCTTGTTTTATGAGTATAAGTAAGTTCACCTGCTTTATGTCCTCTGCTTATATGTTCTTTAGCATATCTTTCTACAGGGTCTATTAAAAAGGGATTGTTCCTTAAAATACCATATATTATATTAGCTGCCGCAACTCTTTCTCCGTCAGTACCATAAGCTTTTATAAAACTTTTGCCTATCTTATCTATACCATATATGATTCCTCTATTAAAATCATCATTTTCTTCTAAATGTTCTTCTAATTCTGTTTCTGGTTGAAATTTAGAATCTAGTTTATTTTGTACTTGTTCATCTCTTTCTTCTTGTGTTTCTACAGCAGCTTTAGTTGCTTTTTTATTTATTTCACAATTCTTTTTAGCCATTATTTACACCCATCTCTTATTAATTTTTCTATACTTATACCTGGAGCAGAAAGTATATCCACTTGACTTACTTTTCTTCTTGATTTATTAGCAACAATATCATTGTATTCTTTAAGGAATTCTTTCATAACTCTCCAATCTAATAAACTATTATTTTTAGGATTTTTCTTTGTTCCAGGAGTCTCACTTGTAGGAGGAATAGATATTGGAAATCTTACTTGTCCTTGCATAACACTAAATCCTCTTAAAAAATGTAAAGTAGCTGCAACTTTGCTTACTTCAGATAATTCTCTAAATTCCTTATCATATTTATCTTGCCAAGCTATAAGTTCATCATTATAATTCATAGAATCTGGTCCCATGCTTTTCAAGTCTGATAAAATTTTATGATAAGAATTACCCATTCTATCAGTATATGCTATACCTTTCTCAGCTTCATCTTTTTCATCTAATTTATGTTTATATCCTGGACCATGTTCTTTTTTACCTATAGCTATATCTCTTTGATTAGCAGCATACAGAATATCTTTAGCTTGACTCCATATATGGTCTCTTGCCTCTTCATGAGCATTTTCATGTGCATCCTTAGATATAAAATACGGAGAATCTTCATATCCAAACAAATCAAATAAATTATATGTTTCTTCCCATATTTTATTTATACTCGTAGCTACTAATTCATGTGGAGTTAGCCTAGAATCTTTCACATGAAAAACAATATGATTACCTGTTTGACCAGAAGAAGCCCATAACTTTCTATCAACTCCTTCTTGTGGATTAAGAGGGTCATATCCAATGTGAGTAGAAAATTCCTTACTTCTTTTTATAGCACCTTTTAAACCAAGTCTTTCTGTAGGAGTAAAACCATTTCTAATATCATTAACTCTAGTATATCCATCAAGATAACCATATAAAACTTCAAAACTCATTTGAATTATTTGGTAATCTGCACTGCCAACATCAGTATTCCAAACATCTAATTCTTTTCCAGTGATTAAATCTGTATATTTAAATAATGTTTTAAATAAATCTCTTTTATTATAATTCCATTCATCTAAAAGTCCAAATTCATTATTATCCATAGCTGCTTGCAACCAAGTTCTAAGATATTGAGCTGTATCCCATTTCCAATTTTCAACAAGTGGGAATTTCATTGTTTCATTTGGTTTTCTTACTTCCATTTTAACACCATTGATTTCAAAGCCATCAAAAACTTTATTTATCATACCATACATTACAGCAAGATTTGCAACCTCTCCTAATGCATTTACTGTATTAGATAAGGATGCCATCGATGTAAATCTATGGTTTTTAGAAAGAAAATTAAATGTTCTTTTAGATTTCATAGAAGCTAAATTTACAGGAACAGATTCAATACTATCTAAATAAGGCTTTAATACAGACTGTTCTTCTAAAGATAAAACTTGCATATGAACTTTATCTCCATCTCCATCACCTTCTAATTTAACAAATACATCAACAGGATTTAAATCAATTACTCCATTTCTAGAATGCAAACTTGTTACTCTAGCCATAAATGCACCACCTTTATGAACTACAGGACTTCTTACAATCTTTACAAAAACTTCTACTTCTTGAAGTAATTCATTAATATCGTCTATTTTTAATTCTTCTATATCTATATCAGGTCTTAATTCTTGTATTCTATCTTTAATAGCTTTTGCATGTTGTATAGAAACAGATGTTTCATTTTCCTGTAACTGACCTGTAAAGTCTATACCTATATCAAGTATAGCTCCTGGATTACCATCCATCGTAACAGCTGGATTAATTACTTGAGTCATTACAAGTTTATCTATTTTCATTTGAATAGATTGATGTAATCCTGCACCTAATTTAGTTAATTCTAATAAAGATATATCAAAACCTTCTATATTAGCAAATTTATCAAAACGCTTTAAAAAGGCATGAATATTTTCTTGTGCCTGTCTTCCTGTAATACTATCACTATCATGCACATAAGCCATATAAAATGCTTGTCTTATTCTTCTTTCCATTTCAGGAACTTTGACATTTCTAAAGTAATCTAAAACAGCCTCATCATCTACGTAATTATACCATTGCAAATCATCCTTTATAGTAGTTTTAATATCTTCAGCAAAAGTAATAAATCCTAATGCATCTCCTGGAATTATAACTTCACCATTTCTTTCATTAAATAAATCTGGTATTTTTATTTCATCATTTGTAGCTAGCATATGAACCAAATTTCCATCAGCATCATGTATATTTCTACGACTATCTACTTTATATAAGATATCTCCAGTTTTTTTGTCTCTTATTATAAAGCCTCTCTTAGGCAAAATGTGATTATGCTTGATAGCTAATACTCCATCAGAATCTTTATGATATATAACTGTTTTGGCTTTGCCTTGTTTTGGTTCTAATCCATGATGCTTTACAAATAAATCAAATAAAGCAGCAGAAGTAAATGAATTACCATCTCCAACATATTTATATCCTAAAGATACATCTCCCTTTTTTACTACTCTCCATGGATTCCAAGCAGGTAGTCCCTCTATTTCAAAGGTTACTTGTTGAGGGTCAAATCTACGAACCCTAAAAGAGGGCATTTCATCACTTATAGTGACTGGAGTAAATGGGAGTTTTATTCTTTTATATACATTGCCTCCTCCTTTAGGGTCTAGTAGATATTTAGGAAAAACATCTGACAAAGCTTCATGGACTGCTATACTTGATGCATCCATTAATGGTTTTAATTTAGGTAAAACTTCTTTAAGTTCTTTTAATTTCTTTACCTCTTCTTTTGTAGATGCTAAAGCCTCTAATTCTTGTATTACATTATTCCAATAATTATCAATCATTCCATTAGTAATTACTGATTTATGCTTGTCTGTTATTTCTGTAACTCCTATTGATTTTGAATCTCCTCTTATATAAACTAAAGTCATTGGATGTCTCATTTTATTTAAAGCTGATTCTAGCATATTTAATTCGTCTCTTGTAAAAAATTCATAAGAAGGCTGCCAAGTTTTTACCTTCTTTTTACCAGACGTTATTTCTTCTCCATTAATAATAAGCTTTTGCTGAGTTAAAACATCTCCTCCTTGTATATTTATAATCTTTTCTCCTACTCCATGCCTATCAGCTAATGTAGTTTTTACAAAATTATTATTTTGATTACCTGTTTCAGGATTTATACGAGTTTTATATCTAACTGTTATTTTATTCACAATAAACATACCAGAATCTTCATCCCATATTGTATGCTTTTTAACAACTAAATGTGTTTTTTCATTATTGTTTTCAAATCCTCCGTCTTTATTTATCTGAAGTTTAGTATTTGTCCTTAAAGAACTTGTAAGGGTATTATAATATCTATGCAATCTTCTATCTTGCAAATCAGTTATTAAAGATGGTATCCCTATTATATTAGGTAATGCATAAAGTTTCCATTTTTCATAGGTATTATATCGAGAATCTTTTGTAGCTAAATGTAGTCTTTTTAACGTAGCATGTTTTACATATAATTTTAATGATTTTAAATACAAATAATCTGCTCTAGAAGTCTCTCTTTCATCTGAACCTTCAAGTTCTGCTATATTAGACATTGAATCAGTCATTTCATTTACTGTATTAACTACAATTCCATTTATATTATCTGTATTAAGCCAAGTATATTCAGTCTTTCTATCCATTTGTTTATATAATCTTTTTCTATCTGTCCTTAATCCAAATTTTTCTCCATACCAATCAATAAATATTTTTTCTATATTTTCATTAGGTAAAGCTCTTAACATTAAATTCTTAAACATCATCAAATCAGCTCTTCCTTCTTTTCCTATATTAATATTTTTTTCTGCTTCGCTTCCAGCTACTCTTAAAACATTTTGCCATGTATTTTCAAATATTTTTTGAACAGCCTTTGTCTCTACTTTAGTAAGTTTTTTCTTTTTATATGTATCTATTTCAAGTCTTTGTCTTACATTAGATTCAATATCTTTATTAGTAGCAGGTAAAGTTTTAGCTTTTTTATTTTCATCTAACATTTTTCTAAATCTAGGAGGTATGAGTTTCTTAGGGTCTTCTACTTTTATTTTATACATAGGAACTTGCATTAGAGGGTCCGTTATTACCTCAAAAGATAATCCATATTTATTTCCTGGTTTAGTTAAATCTCTAAATGCTTTATACCAAGGTCCTATTGATGCAGTTCTAGACATTCCTTCAGAGAGTAGACTACCTGTTAATACATGTGCATACCAATTCCGTTGAGCTTCTTCAGTGTCACCAGTTTGTAGTATATTTTTTAGTTTAATAGTTGAAGAAAATAATCTTTTCCATATATCTTTATATTTACCTTCAGTTTCTAATCTATACATAAAATTATTATATACTAAATGACTTTCTCCAGCCTTTCCATAATCAAGTGCAATAAAAACTTTTTCGTTAGCTCTACCCCAAATATAATCTTCTAAAGCACTTTCATATGCATCTACAAATATATTATGACCATCTTCTCCAATTTTTGGATTATTATCTTTAAATATAGATATTTCTTCTGTAATAAGTTTTGATGCTTCTACACCATGTATGGATTGACCTTCAGGTGGTTCGAATGTATTCTCTAACTTTATAATATTTTGAAGATTATTCCATTGACGTTCTTCTTTACTATAATATATAGGAGCAGCCATAGGATTTCCTTCTAATATTGTTGTCATTGAAGCAGTTGCTAACATTACATCTTTATTAGGATTGGTTATTTTTGCATCTCTAATACTCTGTAAAATTAAAGTTTGAAACCAATTTTTTGCTACAGTTAATATTCTTTCAGAATGTCTAAATTCTTCTATACCATTTACATCAACTGTTTCTCCTTTTGAAACAATTTGTGCTTTAATTACATCATTTCCTTCTATCATATTCAAAAGAGCAACTTGTTCACTCATTCCTGTTATAACCTGATTAATTGTATAATTAATATAATCTGTATAATATGCTTCCACTTTATCAAAAGATTCATTTTTAAAAATATTATTTAAAGCTTTTATTTTGTTTAAATATTTTATAGAATTTTTAACACGATTTCTACTTATTGCTAATTCATTTTGTCCTTTTGTACTTCTATCCATAATTTCATTAGCTTCTTGCATATCAATATTTATATTTGTAAACATTCTAGGTTTCATCAGATAATCATTAGTAGCTGGCCATAATATATTCCAAAATTCTTGCATTAGTAAGAGTTGTGTCTGACTTTCAATATTCAAAGTATTGTTACCATCTCGTTTTTCAGGAAGTATTTTAAATTTAGCTAAGAATGCACCAATTTTATTTCCATATTCATTTCTAGATTCAGTATGCCATATATGAAAGCTATTAATTGGATTATAGTTTAAAACAAACCAATTAGAAAATAGGTTAAAATTATGAGTAATAGCATCCATTGGAGTAAGTGATTTAAGATTACCATGCAAATCAGCAAGAGACCGTTCACCCTTACCTGTAATTCCTTCAGTATACCAGTATTTTTCCATTGCAAGAAAATATTCTTTCATATCTTGCTTTTCTTTTATAGTCCCACGCAATAGTGTACTAAAATACTTTTGTTGTAATACTTCTTGTCTACTATTATTTAATTCAGACATTATATTATTTCTTTGATGCGTTATATCATGTTCAAATTCTCCTTGAAAATTACCCCATGATATATTTACTTCTGATTCTATTTCTAAATTTCCAGATATATCTTCAAATACTTCCATAGCTTTAGCAAATTTTTCTTGAGGACTATCTATTTTTAAACCAAATGTTAAATTTTTATATATATTATTTCCAACTTCACCCAACAAGTTAGTCATTCCATGGTCAACAAAATTTGTTTCTCCAGTTGGGTCTAAACTTGTTGCAAGTATATTTATTTGAGCAATAACATTATCAAATAAAAGCTCATCTATACCATGTTTATCTGCAATTTTTTTATTAACTTTAACAACAAGTCGTTTAAGACTTACATACTTTCCATCTGCATGACTTAATCCTAATTCTCTTAAAGCTTGAACAATATTTGATTTTAATAGAAAACCTGACTTACTATACAAATGTTTTAAAGCAATACCAAAAGCCTTCATATCAGAAGAATCTTTAGTTTTTTCAAAATTTAATAAATCTGCTGCTCTTAATTGTTTAAATGTACCAACAAGTTCTCTAAGAATATCTGATTGATATTCATGCAATAATACAAAATTCGGAGTTTCCCAAGATACATACCATCCAATACCTGTTCCATCTTCAAGTTCAGGAAATTTATGTAAGAGTGGACTTTGACTATAGTAAGAAATACTTTTGCCCATATGAGCTATATTTCTATGTCCTTTTGGATTATTTGCTTCTGATATAAGATTTTTCAAAGGCGTGTCTGTTCCATGAAACAATGAAATTCCTGTCATTATTCTTGGTTCAGATTCATGAACTATATCTTGATATCTTAAACTACTCATATATTTAGGACTTTTTATAAAATATAATCCCATTTCATTATTCATGAAATTAATATATTGTTCAGCTATTTCTTGTCCTGTTAATGATTTTATTTCTTTAGGTAAAGATTTAATGAATTTCTTTATACTTTCTATTTCTACTTTTTTCAATCCTTTAGTATTATCTAACTGATTTATAGAAAGTTTTGTACTTCTATACTTATCTTCTAGCATCATATCTGCAAATCTATATGCAAATTGTACTTGAGTTCCTAACTCTTTTAAAGTTCTAAGCTTAGGAAGACGTGATTTAATATTCTCTATAAATATCTCAACCTGTTCATCTGCTGCTAATATTTCCTCAAACTGCACCCAAAATAGTGCTTCTTGTTGGTCATCAAGTTTAGTAGGCTTTACTGAATATTTTTCAAATTGATTAAATAAATTAGCAGAATCTTTTAATATCTTTCTTGCTTTCTTTCTAGCCTTTTTAATACTAAGATTTTTAAGAGAATCTAATTTAGTTTCCACTTTAGATAAAAACTTATCCATTTGAATAATGCTCATTGTTTCTGATATAGAGGGATTCAATCCTTCTTCTGTTTCAGAGGCAACTCCTAGCTTATCATCTATTGCATCTTGCAATTCTGGATACAATGCTCTATTATCAACTGTAATGGTATATTTATTATCATGATTAACAATTATTTGTGCAAGTTCATTTAATGTCATTTTAGGTGTAAGTAATCCAGCTTCAGCATCAAACAATTCTCTTGTCGTACTAAATCCTAATTTATTAGCAATCCAATCAAAAAATCTTTGCAAAGCTCTTATAAACTTATTTTCAGAATTACGTGTATAATAATTTCGTTTAGCAGCTCTTTCCATTGCAAATGCTATAATTTCTTCTTGTATCTCAGTTTCAGACCTTCCAGCATACTTTGCTCTAACAGCTTCAGCTAAATCACCATCATCTATTTCACTTGCTTCCTTTAATAAATTATTAAATATTTCAGGATTATCTAATCTTAATAATGTAATAACTGGATGAGAAAATTCATGAAAAGGAGTAGCTAAATCTAAATTAGCATCATTAATATAAATTGTATTTCCTTTAATATATCCTGTTTCTTCAGTTAATTCATCAGTATAGTATTCTACTTTATATCCTTTTCCATCCTTAGTTTTAAAAGTTATTAATAATTTGTCTAAAACAGAGTTCATAGCTTCTTTTGTAATAGCATCTTTTATAATCTCTTTTCCTTCTTTAGTATCATCTATAGTTTTAAGTCTTTGTTTCTTAGGGGTAATTTCCTTTGTATCACCTATGAACTGATAACTTTTTCCTGTTATAGTTTTTTCAATAACACCTTCATTTTTTAATTCCTCTAATAGTTTTAAACCAACTTCTTCAGTAACACCTAAATGCTTTACCAGTAAATATAAATTAATATGGTCATATTTTTTTGCTAATGCAACTGCTGATGACATTACTCTTGCCATAGCTTTATCAAAATTACTATCTTTCTTTTTATCTTCAAAAATTTCATCAATAAGAATTTTTCCAACTTTACGATTTTTAGCTTTACTAATTAATCCTTTTTTTATAGCTTCTTGATATCTTTCATTATTATTCAAATTTAAATCTGCAAGTTCTTGAAGAGACATCTTTTTTATTTCACTATCAGTTATTCTTTTTTCAGGAGCTTTCTTTTTCTTAACTTTTTTCTCAACTTCAGGAGCTTCTTCTCTTTTTTCTAATTCTTCTTTAGCAATCTTTAATTGTGCATCTGCAATTTGCTTATCAAGACCTGTAGTTAAATTTGATAAAGTTTCTAATCGAGATATTTCTGCTTTTATTTCTTCAGTTGAAAGTTCAGATACAGGAGCTTGTTCGCCAACAGGCAAATCTTTTTCTGCAAATTCTTCTACTGGAGGCCCTTCTTCAACTGGAGGACCTTCTTCAAATAATTGTGCTTGTTCAACTGGAGCTTCATCTATTGGAGCTTCCTCTGTTGGAGCCATTGGAGGTTCTGCTATTGGAGTTACATCAACATCTGCCCCAGTAATATCTATGCCTGCTTCACCTTCAGGCATAACTTGCTGTTCTTCAACAATAGGAGTAGTTTCTGGAGGAGATAAAACACTATCTAATTCTTTTCTTTTATCTGCATAATTCTCATGTTCTTCAAACATAGTATCAAAAGAGTCAGATATTAGAGTAGTTCTATTTGTATCAAAAAGATAATCAGGATTATCTAATTTTAATCCTCTAACAATAGAAATAATGACATCAGGATTTGAATCTATTCCAGCATCTGTCCATTGGTCTACTATTCCTTGAGTATTACTAGGACGATTTTTAGGTAAACTTAAGGTAAAATAATCTAAACCTACTTTATTTATATCAAGTGAAGATATTTCAGGTTCTGTATTTATAACATCATCACCAATATCTTCTTCAGTTATATCATCTTTATAATATCTAAATTTATTATAAGATTTAACTGATTCGTCTTCACTAAGTCCATCTTCGCCACCATATCTTTTAAAAGTAGTATCTATATTTGCCATGAATTCTTTTAATTTCCAAGCAGCTTTTTTAGCTTCTGCCTCAGTTTTATATGTTTCTCTTCCTTCTTCATGGATATTACCATCATTATCATAGACATTTATAATCCATTCATCATTTTCATTTTTCTCTACTCTAGCATCTCCTGTTCTAATATCTTTATATTTCCATGCAGTTACAGCATTATTACCTTTTATAGTCCATTTATTTAATAAGTTAGCTATATTTTGTGCATCTGTTTTTCTACTAAAATCAGTTTTAAAAGATTCCTTAGTTCGTGGATGTAATGTATCTATCTGATTTACTATGTTTTTACTTACTTCATATGTACCATCTTTATTTTTTTTAGAAGAAACAAATACTACACGATATCTTGTCATTCCATTATCATCTTTATATTCCTCTATAGTATGAATATCCATTTCTTGAGTTTTGGCCATATCTAAAACTTTTTTATGATTCTTTGAAATATTTTGACCTGTTATTTTATTTATAACATATTGACCACCAGCTAAACCAAAAACTCCACCACCAAGAGCACCACCAACAAATTCATCTCTTATTTGTCTCCATCCACCATGAGTATTATATACTTTAGCTAAGAATGTATCTCCTTCAGGACTATATACTTCTCTTGTTAAGGTATCAAATCCAGTAGGACCCATTGCTGTAGTTATTGCTTGTGCAAGCCCTTGTGTCATTTCTTCCACACCCTCACCAAATGCATTAGTTATAGCTTTAGGACCATAGTAACCAAATGCTTGTTTCACTCTATTTATTTTACCTGGAGCTACTATACCATCAGCCCATTTACCAGCTCTAGTCGCAAATCTTTCCATTACATTTATACCAAGTCTAGCCTTAACACTTGAAAAGTTATTTGTCCACCCCCTATATTTTGGAAATTTAATCTTTAAAAAATCATCTCCAGGAATAGCAAATTGTTCTATTACTGCTGCAGATAAAGCATATAACATAATATTTGTTCCTGCTACATGCACAGCTTCTTCTTTAGATAAAGCACCTTTATATATTTGACCATCTTTTTCAATAAAGGTAGCTCTAGCCCATTCTTGGCCATATTCATAAGGAGTCAATTCTCTACCATAATTAAGTTTAGTTAATGCTCTTAAATTAGAATCAGTAGTATATTCTTTAATTTGTTCTTGGATTAAACCATTCATTTCCTCTTCAGTCATAGGTAAAGGAGTTGTCATTCTATTAACTTCACTTATAGAATAGAATCCATGTTCAATAGCTGCTGAAACAGCTCCTGAAGCAACTCTATAACCTCCAAAAAATCCAACTGGAGCAGTTACTAAATCTGTAGGCTCTGGACCTGCAGTAGCCATTGACATAGCTGTTGCAGTCATAAGGCCTCCGATTATACCAGCTGATTGACTAGCCATAAATGAAGGACCAACATCACCTAACATTTTATATAAATATTTTATAGGTTCACTAAAACCAGCTTCATGTTCTCCCCACAATAATAATGCTAATGCTTCAGGATTATTATCTAAATATTGTTTTTGATTTATTTCAACATCTTCTAATAATCTAAAATAATTTGCTTTATGGTCTCTAAGTCCTGGTAATGCATCATTCCATAAATTTGTTATTGTTATATCATCGGTAGGTAATCCTAACAATGCTTGTTCTTTTTTCTTATTAGTAAACCATTCTGATTTATATTGAGCATCATTAGCTGCAGAGTCTTCTACATCGACACCCCAAGTATCTTGCCACATTCCAACCATACCTGCTTTAAAACCAAGCCAAGTTTGCATACTTTGATGGAAAAAATTTTCTGTAAGAGCTCCAAATGTAGCTTCAGGTTCAACGATTTTATTAGATAATTCCCCTTCATATTCCAGTGTTCTCATATAGATATTATAATCATCCCAATCCTTAAACATATCGCCTCGTCCTGTCTTATAAGATTCTAATCTATGAAAATGAGCAACTTCATAAGGAGTGAGAATTTCAATATTTCTAATTTTGTCTTGTTCTTCTTGTATAAGAGTTTGTAATTCTAATGATTTTTGTCTACGTTCAGAAAGATATAATTCTTTTTCTTCTTCCTGTTGTTTCTTCCAATCTTCTTCATCGATATAAGAATTATCAAATATTGCTGAACTTTGTAAGTATCCCATTTATCCTACTTTATTTTATTTTTTCAAATTTTACATCTGTCTTATTATAATCTACCCATAAATAAGCATTATAGTATTTAAACGAAGCATTTGGTACCTCTTGAGCCATAACACCTCTATACCTACCCTTACCATAGGATTTATCTTTGTAGTCAAATTCGTATATATTTATGCCTTTAGGCGATTTTCCTACTAATTCTATATTTTCTTTTAATCTAATATCAGAAGGTGTTATCTTTAAATCATCTATAGTTGTATATCCTGGACCACCAAAATCTCCTCCATATATTTCAGAACTATCTAATTCGTTTATATATTTTGAATTAGCATCTGTTAATTCGAAGGTTCCTCTATCTGCTTTAGATAGAATAAAGTCAGCATCATCGTCCAATATACCTGGTTTATCATCTGTTCCTACTAATCTTAATTTATATTTAGGTATATTAACAACATTTTTCCCAACTCTATATACTTCAAAACCATCTTGTATAAGGTAGTCTTCCATAGCTGCATCATCAAAACCTAATGCTTCCCAATAATGTTCTTCAAAACTTACTATAGAATTTTGATTTATATTTCCCTCTCCATCTACAGTAATACCTAATTCTCTTCCTGAAAAATTACTTAAAAATTCAATTTGATATGCACCAGCATCATCTTTACTCTTGAAAAAATATTTATCTCTACCTGCTCCATTATTATAAACCAAGTCATATCCATAATCTAAAGCAAGGACATCGTCTACTGCATCATATCTTCCTCCATACAATTTATTATCTACATATCTAAATACTCCGAGATAGTGAGCAAGTATTTGTTCTTCTCTAGTTTGGTCATAACCTGGCTGACCAAACCATCCAAATTCATAAAAATCCATTGTTCCATCTATACCTTCTCTTAATCCTGAGCCATCAGGAGGAGTAACATATTCTTCTCCTAAAATTAAATCAGAAAGTATTTTAGTAACTGCTATTTTATCTGCTTGACCTCCCTCATCCATTACATGTTTATAATGCCCTATAAAATCAAACATTGTCTCAAAGCCTAGTGCTGCAACAGCATCTCCAGCTGAACCAAAATTATCATAATTCATCTCTAACTTTTCAAAAATATTTTCATTAACTGGTTCTGCACCCATAGTTAATATTTTATTAATTTCTGTAGTCATATTGTACTGAAAGTTAAAAGCTGTATCTTTATTTAATTTTTGACCTGAACCACCTTTTATTTCGTCAGGACTAAGTAAACCAATTCTCTTTATATGTTCTGAACCTACATCATCATCTATCAATATTTCCCAACTAGAATTTGCAAGATTTGTATAGTAATCAAGAGTTTCATTAAATTCCTTACCATAATCTGTTTCATACCAAGGCTTGTTTTGATTTTCAGTATATGTTTCATACCATTCTTCTTCTAATTGTGCTTGAGCTAAAACTTCTTCTTTATGAGTTTCTATTATAGCAGCTTCATTTTGATTCATAATAGTAAATGTTTCTTTAGGAATTATTTGTCCAAATCCTGATGGACTAGTAGTTCCACCAGTCGCTCCTGACTGTATATCATGCTCCCAAGCTTTTAATCTCCAAGCTTTTTCTGGGTCATTAGCATCAAATAAAACATTTTCATTTTCTATTCTTTTAAATTCAGGAGTGTTCCTATAAATATTTTTCCATTCATCAGGATTTTCATTTATTATATCAGTTAAATTATATATCTTGCTTTCTCCATTTTGAAATATTGTTACATTTTCTGGAAGATTCTCTTTAGAATATATATCATATCCGTCAGGATTATTTATCTCATGATAAGGACTATTTCTATTTATAAATTGTTTTAAATCTTCATTATCAAGAATATTAGCCATTAAAGATGCATCAGGTATCCATTCAAAATTTTCTTCTTGCTTATAAAACCAATCTATATATTGAGAATCTGTTGCATCACTAAAAGAAACTCCAGGATTATCTTGTTCAAATTTACGTTTATCTTCAGGGTTTTTATGTACAGTTCCATCAGACTCTAAAGGCATTGGAGTTTTAATCTTTAAATTTTCAGGTATATAACTTTTATCTATTAAATCTTCATATACATATTTAGAATCATCAGATAAAGTAGCTAAGTTTTCTTTTATTAAATCTATATATTTGTCTTGAGTTTCTATAGCATTATCTATATTAGATAATTGTTCAGTAGCATCTCCTGCAAATACATATCTAATATCAAAATCATTTCCTAATGATACACCAGCCTTAGTTAAAATTTCTTTTCCTTCTTTAGTTTGGTCATTATCATCTAAATATTCCCAATCATTAAATGTAAGTCCATATTGTTTTGCTTTTGCTTCTAAATTACTTAATTCATTTATATTTCTATCATATTCTTTAATCAAAAGAGATTGTTGTAATTGTGTATTTCTTTTTTGATTATTTATTTTTTGAAGATGCTCTAATTCCCACTCAGCTTCTTCTTGATTAGCTTCTATTTGAGAATGAGCAATTGATTTCCTAGTATGCATTTCATATATATCTGCAACTAGTCCTAATAATTCTAATGTAGTTGAATCACTTGCCATTAATAACCTCCTTCAGGAAAATCAGGAGCATCTGAACCTATCTGATATTGTTGTCTTTTAATATTAGCTTGAGTTACAACATCTCTTGCCATTGAAACTGCTGGAGTAACTGTTCCTTCCATTAAATCTTTATACTGTGGTAAACCTGTATATACTTCTGCAAAACCTCCATACCCTGGAGCCTTTGATATTGGTGCTGCAGTTAATCCTAAACTACCTGGTAATTCTTCCCAAGCTGATAGCAATCCTTTTCCTATATTTCCAACAGCAGCAGCTCCTTCTTCTGCCTTGCTAAATACTTCCATTACTTGAGTCCAATATGTATCTAATGAACCTCCAGGACCAGCATATTCATCCCATGCTAAGTTTTTTGCATCTTCTATACTTGATTCTATCTCTTGTTTTTTGGTAGCATATTGGCTAAAAGTATCAACTCTTCCTTTAGCTACATCTTCAATAGCCCTTTCAGCAGGACCAGAAAAAGCCATTCCTGTTGCCGCTCTTGCAGCTTCTCGTGCTTGATGTGTAGATATACCTCCTTGTACAGCTTGTTTTTTAGCAAGAGCAACAGATTTTTTTCCTTGTTCTTGCAAGCCTCCTTCTCCATATATCTTGTCCATTTGACTTTCATAATCTGCTCTAGCTTGAGATGCAATTCCTAAAAGTCCTGTTAAATTAAGAGCAGATGCTCTTTCTACAATCTCTGTTCCTTCTAAAGGGTCAGTTGGACTTTTCATAATTCTAAATTCTTCTCCAGGAAGAGCTCCAGGACCACCTACAACATCTTGTATAGTCTCAAATTCTTCTTCTCTTAATTCAGTCATAGGTTGTTCAACAGCTACTTTTCTAGCAGGTTTATACCAACCTTCAGTCCAACTAGGAAATCCATAAGCTCCACTTTCATATAGACTTTCCCAATAATCTTTACCTTCTCTATGAGTTCCTCCTATACCACTATAATCTCCTCCAATATCATACACTGCGTCAGCATCTGAAGTTCTCCATTTGCCTCCATATATACCTGTTTCTTCTGATGATAATCCAGTTGTATCTTCTAAATCCATTCCTTCCCAATCTTTTCCTGTTAATTGTCTCCATTGTTGTTGAGTTAAACCTGTTTCTGCAGACCATTGCTCTGGAGTATATCCTGCTGATGTAAAATCTCCCATATGTATTGCAGATTCACCACCACCAATTTGTTGCTTAGACCTTTTAACTCCTAAATCTGCTCTATGTTTATAAATTGGATGTGCTGGAATAGGTCTACCTGCAGAACCTCCACCTCTACCTTCAAGTGCATATCCAAATTCTCCACCTTCAGGAACTTTTGTAGGCCATCTTTTAGTACCTGTTATATCTCCTGTTTTTTTATATACATTACCTGCTGCCATAATTAAATCCTTTCCTTATTAAAATATATCATCAAAAATATCTCCAAATGCATCAAACATATCACTTAAAACAGGTACATCTAATTCATCAACTACTTCTAAAACTCCTGCTGCAATCGCTGCCCACCCTATAGGTGTTATTGCTGCTGCACCTGCTGCCGCTGTTTCAGCTGCTGTTGCTCCTGCTGCTTTTGCTGCTTGCCTAGCTGCAAATGGAGTTCCAAATGTTTTTCCAAAAAATCCTGCACCTTCCTTTGAAAGAGGAATTTCTATAGCATTTATTCCTTCTTCTGGTATTGCTGTTGATTCAAGCTTAAAAACTTTTTCAGAAGCTCCAAATTTACCAGTTCCTGCTGCAGCTATTTCTTGACCTTCTGCTTTAACTATTGGCTCTGCAACAGTTGTCCATTCTCCTCCTATTGGTGAAGTCTTCCATTTTTGAACATTTTTTCCAAATTTAATTACATTACCAAAAAATCCAGTTTCATCTGTTGGAGTTAAATATTCTTCTCCTAATGCAACTCTTTCTCCTACAAAATCTATTGCATCATCTCTTGATAGCAATCCATAATTATTTATATCTTCTTCAATAAGAGCTATTTGCACATCAGTAAGAGGAGCTCTATTCTGTTGCACTAAATATTCATTTATAGTATCAACATTTATCATTCCATATTCATTAACAATACCACCACTTTTATAACTAACTGAACTTCTTCCAAAATCAAATGTAGATTCACCTGTAGCAAAATTTCTTAGATTATCATCGTCTAATGAATAAACAACTTCACTATATAAATCATGGTTGACTCCAGAAGTTACAGGATAATTCCAATTAGGACCTCCCTCTGTATCAATACCTATTTCTTCAAATACTTTTTTAATTCCTGGATTATTATCATAAAAAGATTGAGCAGCTAAATCAGGATTATAACCTGAAGATAAACTAAAATTCCATTCTTGTTGATTATGTGTAGCTATTATATTTCTATTTTTCCATGGATGTGGAATTCCTGCTGTTTTATTTGGATGTCCTTCTGGAAGATTAGCATAATCTAAAAATTCCCTAGGACCTCCTTCCTCTAAAGTAAAAGGTGCATCCCACCATCTGTTTACATCTACACCACTGATATTTTCATCAAGAGCAACAAGATTTCCTGCTGAATCATATCCTTCATGAATAAATGAACTGCCTAAATTAGCATCTCTATATTTTCCAAGATTTTCAGCTTCAATATATCCAAAATCTGCTCCTGCTTCTTCTGACCAAAAATGAGCATGAGGATTTTCAGGATTTACTTTCCATGCATTAAATTCATCTGGACTATCAAATCCAAATACTTCAGATATATCTTGATTACTCCATCCACTTTCTCTTAAATCTGTTTCTATTTCAAGAGGATTAAAATCACTAACAATATCCCAAGCTTCAGGGTCTGCTACACCAGCTAATGGATTATCAGGGTCTGATAAATCATATGTATCTTCTAATGCATCCCATATTTTAGGATTTATTTTAACTCTAGCTCCCTTACCTGCAAATGGGCCTGTTTGTTCTTTTTTATAAATATGTATACTTTTACCAGAGTCAGATAGAGTACTTGTAGGCATACCTTCACTATCAAAAATTTGTTTTGTTTTTCCACCAATATCAGCAGTTTCTTTAAAGTTTATAGTATTGTCAACTTGTTCTTTTATTCTTGCATCATATATTTGAGAACCTTGATAACCTGTTTTAACTGCACTTTTAAATTTTTGCACACCTGTACTTTGTTTTTCAGGTGTTGGGGGTACAGCTTGTCTTCGTTTTTGTTCGTAATATATTGCCATAGTTATCCTTTTTGCATAATAAAATTCATTTAAATATAATTACCCTCGACTATTAATCCAACCAATTACTTTAACAATTCTGAATTAATTAACCATATACTGCAAAATCACTTGTTGCTGCAGGTAGTGCTGTTACCTTCATTATAAAATCAGGATACCTGCCTGAAGCATCTCCACCCCAATTAAGAAATTTATTAGTTCCACTTGTCTTTGCACCTAACCAATAGTTATAAGTATCTCCTGCAGTTAAGCCTGTTATAGTCCAAAAGTGCTGTATTGTACCGTCATCTGTTTCATCAGGATATTGTGCATTATGTTCATACTGCACTCCAATAGAATTATATGTTGCATTATCAGATAAACCTAGATATAAAAACTTATTACTCGTGCTTGAGTTCATAAATATCTGCACCATTACTTCTACATTCCCACTTGGTGGTGCTATAAATCTTGTTGTCATATCTGCGTGAGGTACTGCAAAAGATGTTGTTAAAGTATATGAGGCGTGTACTGCATCTTCGCCTATACATCTATATCCAAGTATCATTCCTGCATAAGCAGAGTTTGCAACACTAAATTCAGTGCCTGCTCGCTTCATAGTAAAAGTTCCATCACCTGAATTTAAATTTAGAATATCACTTGATGAGATAGTTATATCATCGGCTGATTCCAAATAAATATCTCCTGTGCCTTGTGATATCACTTTCACATCATAATTAGAAACACCTAATAATTTCATTGTTGAAGCAGTTTCCATATTGATTTCACCAAAAATATTAGAACCATCTTTAAAATTGATACAATTTTGAGCTGCTGATATAGTTATATCTCCAGTTGCTTCTAACAAAGTATTACCACCAATCAAAACATTAATAGAAAATATTTCTCCAGTATCATATATAAATTGTGCTTGTGTTTTTAAAACATCTGTATTTTTAACTTTAAGTATATAACCATCAAATGTAAGATTTGCTTCAGCATCTAATTCTGTTGTTGTTGCTCCAACTGTCACAAGTTCATTTGCAGTTGCATTATTTAAAGCTGTAATAGCACCACCCCCTATATCAGATAATACTTGAGCTGGAGTTCTTTTCTTAACTTCTCCAGAAACTTCAACTAAATAATTATCTCCTGCAGTATCTGATGCTATAGTACCTACAGTTAAAGTTCCTCTAGTTGTTAAATTACCGCTTGTATCTAAAGACATTTGCTTTTGAGTTGCTGTAGTTCCTGAAGGAGTTAAAGGTTCTGTACCAGCAGCTTTATACATCCAATTAAATGTATCAGAATCACTATTATCCATTCCTATAACCCATTGCTTTAAATCAACACTTTCACCTGCAGTTAAATAAGAAAATATTAAATATGGGTCATAACTACTTCCTTGAGTTTGAATATGTGCATGAGCATGTCCAGTAGTATTTACTAATAATAAATCTCCTGTTCCTCCAGCATCTGCTCCCATTCCACTAGTAGATGCTCTTGATGCTTTAATTTCATTAATATCAAGTGTATTAAGTGAATTCATTGTAACTACTTGATTTTTTTCAGTAGTACCTACTGTAAATTTATCCTTTCCAACTCGGATATTATTATCTTTATCGATAATAAGTTCTCCTATTTTTATAGGAGATTCTTTTAATGGAAGTATAACAGGGTCTTCATTTGACTTTGGTTTTATTAAAGATAGTCTAGTACTATACCATTTAGATTTATATTTATAATATAGAAACAATCCTCTTCCTGGAATACGCCTTACAGTTAAATCTCCATCTCCTCCTTCTCTAGGACTTGGAGCACCAATTCCTTCAGATATAGATTTTTGTTTCTGATTTAAAAGAAGTTTTGTTTTTTTATCCATTATGGTCCTTCGTCAAATCTATTTGTATCTACATCCCTATAAGTTCTATAGAATAATTCTAAATCGGTAATTCCAAAACCAGCTGAACTATATGGTGAATTTATCCTTAATTGCACTGTTTTAATATCTCTTATAGGATTAGAAAGCATACATCTAAATGATTTAGGATTATCACTTACAACATTTGTTGATATAAATGTTTCCAAAGGTATATATTCTTCAGTTACATCTCTTCTATAATCAATAAATATAGCAGATATTCCTGTTGTTGTTGCTTGGGTTAAATTCATTCCTACTCCAATAATAGATTTATTTGAATACAAATTTCCAAAATCAATTATTTTAGTTTCAAGAACAAAATTTCTTGTAGTTTGTGGAGTTTCATCCCATGTTCTTAATACAGCTGCTTTACTTGGCATTATAATGGTCCTCCAGGGTCATTAGATTCTCCTGAAGGAACTTTTGTCATTCCTGGAGTAGTTCCCACCATGTATCCTAAAGTAGAATTATCTCCAATATTTTGTATATTTGTCATAATTCCTGTACCTGCTGTACCACTACCTGTCCAAAATTTATTCTTTCCTTTTACCCAAGAATCTGTTATTAGATTATATACATAGCAATCTCCATCTGAAGGAGTAGTTTGAGTTGACTTTTTTATTACAAATACTTCTCTTGATTTAGGATTAACGCCACATATAGTATCACTTGAAATAAAATCAGACCATGTTTCAGAATTAATACGTTGAGTATTTTGTTTAGCACCTTCATCCTTGATTCTTAAAAATAAATCTTTTATTTTATCATCTTTATACATATATGCACCATATTTATTCACCCAAAAAATACCATCTACTGTTTCACATACAGCTTCTGGATTCAATATTCCTTTAAACTGATGCCTTCCTGATAAAGCCCAATCTGAAGAAAGCTTACTAGTTATATCTAATATATAAAGAAAATGCTTCTTAAATTGCAAAATTCTATCTTCAGCCGAAATTAACTTAATTATCTCATCTCCATCTCCTATATTAAGTTCAAGAAGATTTGTAGGATATGGTAATATATCTAATTGTCCAGGAGGACTAAAAAGAACACCATCATTTTTATATATAGTTTTATCACCTATATCTAATCTTAAATTTCCAACAAATAATCTTTCACCTGCCATACAAGATGTTTTATATCTTGGATTTAATGTTTGAGGAGAATGTTTTCCATATACTGTTCTTAAATTATTTTCTGTATAATCATCTATTTGCGGTCTTGTATTGTAAGTTATAACATTAGTACCAGCTGTTAAATCATATAAAGAAACAGAAACTCCATTTTGTGCAGTATCAGACCATACATATCTATTAGTATTCCCTGTAGTATCATCAAGAGTATATGTTTCTGTTGCTCTTATAAAGCCATCAGCAAAATGACATAATCCTAAATCATAAAATATTTCATATTCATCATCACTATGAGTATAATATAATCTTACACCTACTATTCTTTTATCATTAAATAAATATTCTCCCAAAGAATTTTGAGGTCTTATACTACATTGTATATTTACAGATGTATTAGCAGTACTACAATCAAGTTCATAAGAACTTCCAAATTTAAATTGATGTCCTAATAATGATTCACTATTATCATCATAAACAACATTAGCATAAACTTTTATTTTTCCACCCCAATCAAGTCCTCCTGTATCAGTAGCTGTATATATTTTAAAAGTCATTTCCGCTTCATCAGATGCATAACTAGCATTAATAGAAGTATTTGCAAGTATTCTTACTCCCATTTTAGAAGGATTGCTCCATCCTGGATTATTTGTAGAATTTTCTGTATATAACCATTTCTTATCATTATTTTCTAAAAAGAAACCATAAGTTGATGTAATAAATGAAAATCCATTATGACTAGCATCATCTGAATCAGGATTAGGGAAAAAATCAGTATTATCTATAAATCCAAACCATTTATTTTTATTATTTAAATTAAAATTACCATCACAAATTCTTACTCTATTTCCTTCATTAATCATAACTGGAGAATTTTCATCTGATGATGTATAAATCCAATCAAAGAAATTACTTGAATTTTCATTTGACCAATCATCTAGCCATGAACCTGAGCCTCCAGAATATACTCTAAATGCAGTTTTATAATTAGTTGATGAACCTGTAGAAAGAGTTCCAGTTTTTGATAAAAGTATAGCTTGATTTTCTGTAATACCTTGTAAATAACTTTGAGTAGTTAAATCATGTGGTAAAACTTCACATTGAACTATAAAACTATTAGCAGTTCCAGTACCTCCATCTATAAGCAAGTAATCATTACTTCCAGTATGTGTTGCTGTTACTCCACAACTAGCTGCATCTATTACTGTTTCAAATGCTTCAGCTAAATCTGAATGACTGCTATAATTATTTATTATTTCAAAAGTAGTTTCTGTTACATTGGCACCTAAAGGGGATATTGTAAGCTTAATAATATCTCCACTATTAACAGTTCCTCCAAATTCTATTTTATATATATCATCATCAACAGCTTCTCCACCACTAAAGTATCTATCACCACTTCCAATAAATCCATTTTCATGATTTTCCCATTGCCCTGTACTCGCAATTGCATCAGCACTAGATAATATACTTTTAATTCCTCCTATATCTGTCCAAGTTGTTGTACCTGAATTATATGTTTGGTCCTCTTGTCTACTATTGGTAGTTGTTCCCCAAGAACTTGTAAATGCCATTCTAAGTTCATTTCCATTTTTGGCAGTACCTACAGCTGTACTTTCAAGTTCAAGCATATCTTGTCCACCAGGACCTCCAACATTTCCATCAGGCCATTTAGCTACTACTCCACTTGTACCACTATAAGCATTTATTTTAGTTTTTATATTATAAAGTAAGGATGCCCTAACATTTCTATAATGCATTTCAGCACTATGTTGTCCAGAATGTTGCGGTCTATAAATTGCAGATGAACTTATATTCTCAGGCATATCATCATAATCAAAATCAACTGATGTAAATCCTCCAAATTTATATAAACCTATAGCAGTTCTAGGTTGATGAGTCGCTTCTGCTGTATTATGATTTCCCAATGTTTTAAACCAAGCATTTTTATTGTTAGCTAACCATTGACTTGAAGGTCGTTTATAAAACAGATGTTCAGTATTTCCTTCTGTTTGAGGTCCATAATCTCCATTATCTCCTGGTATATAATCACCCCATACAGTAAAAGGTAATCCATAATCTGTAGGCTTCCAAAGATTTTCATCACTAAAAGCAGGTTCTGTTACATAATAATCTTCTGTTCCTTCTGCTGTTCTTGCTGCGTTCATTGTTTTATCATTAAACCATCCAGCCCCATTACCTGCATCACTATCATCTTTATTTTGCCAAGTTAATGCTACTTCAGCTGAACCTCCCAACAATTTTGTCCAACTAGAACCTGAACCATAATATAATTGTAATTTTAAACTATCATCATTGTGAGCATGCATATCATCCAGCAATGTATCTAGTTCATAATAATTATCTGTATGATAAAATAACCATACAAGCGTATCTATAGTAAATATCATACGAGCTTTCTGTCCATCTGAAGCTGCTGAACTAGAAGTTTTTGTTATAGTAGTTCCTATTGTAGGAATAGTTTCATAAGAACTATCACTTCTGTACCAAAGAAAACCTTTTCCTGCAATTAAATCTGCACTTGTTCCAGTTAAGTTTAATTTATCTATATCTGTAACATTATTAAGGGCATGACCCAAAGGGCTTATTGAACCAGCTTTAGAAATATAAACATCTTCTATATTCGAAAACTCATTAGCTCTAATATCCTTTGGGTCTGAATAATCGTTTAGTCCCCCTTCGAACTTATTTATTTTCCATACTTGTCTAGCCATTAATGTTCCTTATTTACCAGGCTTAAACATATTGAATATCGGCTTGATGATACTATCAAATAAAATATCATCTTTCTTTGATGGGCTTAATTTTACTGCTTTTTCTAAAACCATAAAGCCTAATAAAATCCATTCCCAATTACTAGCTAACCATTCACTCATGTTAATCTCCTTTTTTTATTTTTCGTTTCCTTCTCTTCCTTGTAGACTTTTCTATTTTTTTAGCCTTACATCCACAATCTAAACAAATCCAGTCTGACCTAGGGTGAGAATCTCTCTTTAATATAGCAACTTCTTTTTCTAATACCTCGATATTTTTACTATTTCCACAACTATTTTTATAAACTTGTTTCATTTGTTTATCAAGTTCATTAGGCTTATTAACATATTCATCTATTTTCTTCCAATCTCGTCTTCTCTTAAACTCATCTATTACACGAGGTATTATTCTATTAAATAAAACTTTCCAAACCCAAGCAGGCATTATATCTCCTTATTTATTTCCATCTATTAATTGACCCCATACTGTAGCCTTTCCATCTATTATTTGAACTACATCTACTGTAAATCTACCTTTATCATAAAAATCTATTATAGCAAAGGCATGAGCCCAATTAATTTTTCTATGTCCAAGCCATTCATTAGCTTCATCAGACATATCTTTAAGACATCCAATAGACCAAGCACCTTTAGGACCGTCAATATTAGTAACAGTCATATGCTGAAGGTCATGCCAATGTCCATACATTATATTACCACCTAATCTTCTTAAATGATTAGCTGTATGATATTGACCACCATAATGATGTCCATGATAAAAATTCATTTTACCGACTTTTAAGTACTCACCCATAGGATAGTACTGGTAACCTCTTTCATCAAGCTTAAGAGCCCTTTTTACTTGATATTGAGGTAAGTAGGGATGTTCCTCTACTGTTAAGTTAAGCCAATTCTCATGATTACCTTCACAAAAGTATTTTTCTTTACAATCAACTTTATCTAATGCTTCATCAATAATATCCATACCACTATTGACATTTTTAACATCTCTATCATATCCATCTATTAAATACTCTAATGGAGGTTTAGTTTTGCCTCTCCATTTATGTTTAGAAAAAGCCTCCCATTCACCTGTATCGCCTAAATCAATATATATATTAGGCTCAACTAATTTTATAGCCTTACATACAACTTTAATTGCTGGAATATCTGCATGAGGGAAATGTTTATCTGGAGTTACTATTGCTCTCTTCATTATTCTGATAACTCAAAATGTGGAAAATCATCGAAATTATTATCATTTACCTTGAAGTTCCTATTCCAGTCTCCTCCCCATCTAAGTGATATACCCATAGAACGAGCAATACCCAATACGAACCCAGCAAACAAAGTTTGCCTTTCTCTGTCATTCCAGTCAACAGGGTAAGGAGTAACGTCAACAGCCCTACTAGGACTAACATTATGACGCCCCATTGGGTATTTAACTTTTGTTTTACCTTCTGCATAAAACATATTTTGTTTTCTTTCATCTCTATGTCCCTCCAATATACTACAATCTACATATTTAATAACTTCATTAAAGACTTTTTGAAGCCTTTCATCACAAGTTACAAGTCTTTCTTTAGACTTATTTCCGAATTTAAACATTGTTTCTCCTATTTAATTATCCATAATAACACAGTACATGAACATCTGCATCTGTTGGAGAACTCATTGTAATTTTTTTAAATGCTCCATAAACTAATGTTCCCTGAAGAAATGGAGTTGCTGTCATATCATCACCTGTATGACAAGTAGCTGCTACAGTCGCTACATCTGCTGCTGCTGCTCCTGTAACATAAAAAGCAACAAAATTACCGTCACCAGTATTACCTGCTGATGTTAATTCTTTAAAACCTGCTTGACCTATTTTTGCATTATTTGACTCTTGAACTGTATATGAATTTAAACCATATTTTCTTGCCATATTATCCTCCTACCCTAAGCACTGGCTGTGCATGAATGGGTTGTTTGTTGTTATTATTTTATTGCATGCGACCCAGAAGATATTATTCTTAGCCCATGTATCCTTGTATTTTCATACTTTTCTATCATTTTTTTAAATTCCCTATCAAAATATAGTTTCACTTCTATATTAGCAGCATCTTCTGCTAACTTAGATTTTACATAATAAACTAAAGCTTTTTGTAAATATATTGGTAAATCAATTATTGACTCTTCATCTTGTATATTTGTAGTTGGAGCATAAGTATAAGCAATTTCTAAACCATCATTAATTGATGATTGAGGAGATTTCCATCTTTGTCTTGAAGCTCCTGGTCCATAATCTTTACTATCTACATCATTATCAAAACTAACATCTTTCTCAACAAGAGCTATTTTATTACCTTCTAAATACCATGCATATTGTTTACTTGTTGCCATTATACACTATCCTCATCTTTATTTGATGGAGCAGTTAACATTCTTGGAATAGTTTTATATTCATCCTTAGAATTTAAATGATTTTTAACTCTTATATCAGTCATTTTAATAACATCTGATGGAAAATCATAAAATCTTTTATCTTCAACTATATTTAATCTTGCAGATTTAATATGAGTTTCAGTTAATATATTCATTTCTTCTAAACCATCTTTAATATAAGCTATAGCTCTACCAGTTTCATTAGTTCCTATTCTTTCCATTAATTCCTTAACTTTCATTTAGACTCCTATATATTTTGTATAACTGCTGCTACTTCAACTACAACTTCTCCTGTTCCAGCAGATGAACCACCAGAACTAGTAGTTATAATTGTTAAATCATTTATAGTAGTATTTATAGGTTTTAAAATACAACATTCTCCAGAATTAAGCAAAATGCCATCTCCTATTCCATATGCTGCTGTACCACCGTCAAGGCAAAACATTACTGATTCAGAAGTACTAGTTCCATTAGAACCTTTTCCTGTATTTTTAATACATATCCATTTAATTTTATCTGAAGTACTTAACGAACCTGCTTCATCACTTTTTTCATGTCCTCCAAAAAAATCATCTGAAGTTGATAATAATGTAGCAGACGTTGTTGTTATATTTCTTTTAACATATACCCAACCTTCACCAGTACCTACATCTAAAGAGACATCTCCTGAATCTAAACTTCCTGACATTTTTGATTTAACATTATCTGTTAAAATACTTGCAGATACTTTTCCTTTAGCTTTATCCGCCATATTATCCTTCCTCTCTTTCTTCTCTTTCTCTTGGAGGTCTTACTTGCACATCTCCTTTTGTTCCTTCTTGTGGTCTTGCCAAACTAGTAATTCCAGATACATACATATTCATACATCTTATATATTGTTCCATATACCACTTATATTTAGCAAGTTTAGAAGTTAATTCTTGACTATAACTACTTATTTCATATTGATATTTATAAATTTGAGCTCTATATTCTCCAACCTCAATTTGAACGCTTCTATCTCTATTTTTAGTTAATCTTTCTAAATCTCTTTCAAATATTTTTAATTCTTCTTGATATGATTTATCAGATTCAGACATAACTTCTTTATGTATATCTAATTCTTTATCAATTTTTGTAAAGTATTTCTCAGTTAATTCTATATCTTCTCTATTTATAGCATTATTAACATCTTTAAAATTTATATCTAATGATGTTGCTGAAAAAATAGGTAAATTTGGAAGACTAACATCTGAGAATTCAAAATTAGGTGCTTCAGGTGCAGTAGGAACTGTAGGCATATTATTTTGTATTTCTGATGCAGCAACTAAAGCAGTCATAGCTGAAGCATAATAAATAACTAAATATTCATATTCATCAGGGAAACTACTTATAGCTGTATCTGCATATCCTACAGTTGGATAATTGATTTGACTCACTATAGCTCTATTATTACTATCTGTTGGAACAGGTAATATAAATATTTTACCATTCATCAAATAATAACAAGGATTATATTTACTTCTATAATATAAACTTTCAGAGTCTGTAACTAAATATCTCATTCCAGTTGGAATAGGAGTAGCAGGTCTTACATCTGTAGAATTACCATTTTCTCTTACTGCAGATAATAATTGTCCTTTAACTTCTATCCCATCACTATTGCTAGCTGAATTATCAGTTCCAAATTTATATGCTTCATCAGGTCTTGCAACTATTATTTTATTAATTAAATCTTTTGCTCCATCTGTAAGAAAAGTATCCAATTCTTCAGTTGTAGGCGTAGTTCCTGTTGAAATCGAAGTCATTCCTTCTATTTGTTCTTGAAATGTAGCCATTTAATAACCTATACGCAAGCTACAAATATTTCAACATCAACAGCAGCTGTATCGGCAAAAGCAGTTATATTAACTAAATCTCCTGCATTTGCTCTATCTGCTCCTGTTCCAGAAGTTGCATCAAAACTATCTACAACACCTGTAGCTGTATCTCCATTAAATATGAAAGATTGACCCTTATCTATTTTTTGTAAGAATTCATCAGCATCTTCATTTTTAAATGTTAGCCATACATGATTAGCATCATCTTTATTTGTAATTCTAATATATCTAACATCATCTTCATCAAAAGTTCCAGTAGAAACTGCTGTACTAAAAGCTATTAATTCTACTTCTGAATTCGGAACAGTAACAATTCTTTTATATATCTCATCTATATTAGACAAAGATAAAGTATTAGTTGCTCCTTGTTGTGAGCCATTTAAGCTAACGCTTTCAGTAATAGTTACTGTCATCGTTGCGTTACTTATTGTTGTCGCCATTTAAAATCTCCTTTAATTTTATTTGAGCCTACCTCTCTGTTTGGAGAAACAACCAAATAGAAAGGCAGACTCGTTTTATTTATTAATCTAGTGTTACATGTGCTGCATCAGCAGATTGTGCCCATGCATAGTAATATGTTCCATCATATATTACTCTTGCCATATCACCAGCTACAGTACCTGTAGTAAAATTAATGTCATCAGCAGCTGCATCTAATCCAGTTGCTGCACTACCATCACCTCCTACAGAACTTCCAAAAAGAATATTACCATCACCAGAACTACACCCTACAGTAGCTGCACCACCAAGAGTTTGTTGACAAATAAATGTCGCATTCCAACCAATAGCTGATTCTTTTTCTTGAGTACTCATCGCTGATATATCAGGAAACGTAACGCTAATTGCTCCTGAATTAGCTAACATGAAAACTTTACCACTGTCTCCTAAAGTTAAAGTTCTATTTGAATCTAACTTTTCAACAAAAGCACCTTTTTCATATGAAGCTTTTCCACCTATTTTTGCATTAGCCATTATCTACCTCCTTAGTAGCCTGTGCCAGTGAATGTAGTTGACTGCAATGCATCAAGAGCAGTACTAGCTACATTTACACAAGTAGTTCCAGATACAAAAACAACATCTTTTGCAACATATTTGAAACTAAGGTTAGTTCCAACAGCTCCACCAAATGTTACATCATTTTCATCTAGTTCCATTGTTTTTTCACCGTCACTAATTTTAGTAACAACAGTAGTTCTGTTTACATCAGCAGCATCAGCTACTCCAGCTCCAGTACCACTACGTTCCTGTGTTATTAATCCAGCAAAAACTGAATTCTTAGCATTAGGTAAAGATATTTTAGCTGCAGCTGCAAGAACACCTGCTATTAATATATTATATTCTAATCCTATGTTTTCTTCAGTTGCTTCAGGAAGCTTTATAACAGCAGCACTCGCAAGAGCAGCAGTTATAAAAATTACACCACCGTCATCAGCCGATAAAGTATGAGAAGAATCGCCTGCAGTTACTGTGGAAATTTCTTTATAACCAGCGTTTTTTACATGACCGTTAAGTGCATTACCAGCTTTATTTGAACCATATAAAGGTATACCCATAATCAACCTCCTTAAGTCCAGAGAGCATGAGATTCAGGCATTGACCATTCCATCCCAGCTTCTGTTAAGATTAAATCTACTCGTCTGTCGACCCCAGAGTTTTCAAGTGTTTGTACACCAACGTAGACTGAAGTGTCCCTATTAAGACCATTTCCAACAAGAGGTCTATAAGCACAATTCTTCATATTAATACCTAATAATTTAACATTAGTACCATCTAAGTGAATATTTCTAGAAACATTCATATCACCATAAGGTGTTGAAAATGTAGTAATATCTACACCTAGAACTTTCTTTTTACCAGTCATAGCAAAATCAGCTCTAAAGTTAGAAGATACTTCTAGATTATTTTTAAAGTATCCACCAAGTTTATGCATCCAATTATATACTGCAGTATTGCAGAAATATATTGTTGCACCACCACTATTATATCTTGGGTCTAAGAAATTAGACATATCATCCAAGAAATCATCAGCAGTTTTAGTAGCTACGTTTAAAGTAAATTGGTTACCATAAGTTGATATGTAATCTACAGCACCTTGAGTTGTATAGTAATCATCACTTTGAGAACCAAACAACAATGAAGCTTCCATATCCCATTTATGTTCAATTAGCTTTTCTTTCCAAACTCTAGCCCATTCGTTACCTTCATATTTTAATGAAGTTGCACGAGCTGTGTTTGTCATAGCCATTGAAGTTTTCCATATTTGAGTTCTTCCATAAGCTGTACTATATGGTTGGTCTTTCCATGTTTCAGGATATCCACTTCCTTCAGCATGAGATGTACCAATAACATATGAACGATTAGCTTCTAGTTCACCTGCAATTTCTCTATCTGCAACAGTTTCATCATCATCTGTAGCAGTACCAACACCACCAGCAGATGGAGTATCATTATAGAAAGATGCAAATTCTAAAGCACCACTATCATATTTAACAACAGTACCTTCTAATTTAACACATTCTTTTGCTCCGCCACCAGCAGTCTTTTCAAGACCAGTTGTTACAGAAGTAACTTTTAGAATCTGATAACCAGATGTACCAGTTGCTGTTGCACTTGCTTTTCCAGGTATTTTAACCAATTGACCTTCTAAGAAGAATTTAGGTTCTGTATCAGAACCGCCAACTTCTATGTTATTAGTTGTATTATTATATACATTTTGAATATTACCTGTGTTTTTATAATCAGTAGACATATATACAGCCATTTGTTGACCAGCTGCAGATAAAGCTGCACCTGTTCCTGATTGCTGCATTAATGAATCATCAAATACATCTGCACCGCCATCTACATGACCGATAACATATGCATATCTTTTGTGGTATGAACCTCTTTTTTCAGTAAACTTAAACTGAGGGTCATCCGTAGGTTTTTTACTTACTTTGCTCACAAAACGAAAGAAAGGGTCCTGAGCTATTGCTAGTTCAGAAACTCTGTCACCAAAATTATACTTACGCCTCAAATCACCAGTTGACAGAGAATTCCCTGCACCTGGAGCTTGGCCGCTATCAAAATCAGTAACCCCTAATTCGCTCAGTTGAACGTAATCATTTAAAGCCATTATAGCCTCCTTATTTTGGGTTAAGCTAGGTTATGACTTTAGTGCCATTAACCTAACAGTTCTTCGATATTTCCGTCTGAATTCAATAGTGCATCAAATACATTATCATTCTGGCTTTTAACCTCTCCTGAATTATTTGCAGCACCTTGACTCGTTGGCAATTCACGAACATTCTTCATCTGATTAAGCATATCTGTTTTAGTTGCATTAGCAACATTTTGATTGACTTTTCCCTTATTCATAATCATGTACATATCATCAAAAGTCATTCCTTGCGTATTAAGCTTTTGCTTAGTTTCAGCAATAAAATTTTTAAATTCTGATGGTGTTAAACCACGTCTTTTCATAAAGTCAAAAGCACTCTTCTTCAAATTAGTTTTATAATTTGCTTCAGCATTCTTTTGTTTTTCTACAGCAGCATATTGATTAACTTTTTGCGTTGCTGCCTTATCAACCATAGCATTAAATACTTTAGCAGAATCAGAATTAGGATTATTAACTACTTCGTCCATATCAAACTCAAAATCTTCTTTAAGTTTAAATTGTTCCTTGATATTTTTTGGAACTGAACCACCATTAGCTACATAATCTCTAACATGATTTACCAATCCACTATCTTTTTTCATCGCATCCAGAACAGGCATAAAAGGTTTCAACTCATTAAGTTGGGCTCTCATTCTCTGAGCTTCACGACTGGAATCACTATATCTTTTCTTTAGATTATTTAATTCTGAATCTAAATTCTGAGGTTGTGATACCTTGTTGGGTACATTTTTAACTGATTGAGGGCTCTGTGTAGAGGTTGTCTCGTTAGTATTACTTTGTACATCTTTGTCAACTATACCACTATTGACATCATTTTCAAGAGCAGTAAAGAAATCTTCACTAGAGCCAAATACAGCGTTATCAACTGCTTTTGGGTTACCTTGTGTATCTTCTGCCATTATTTCTCCTTTATTTTAGTTATTAAAATAATATTAAAGTTTCGTATTTTCCAAACGTTTTGTTTCTTTTTCTATCATATTCTCAGCATTAACTCTTTGATTCTCTCCCTCATTCAAAGATTCTCTTAAACTTCTTTGATGTGCTTTGCTTTCTAATACTTCTTTTTCCATACTAGATTTAGCATTATGAGTCTGCTTACTAATTTCAACAGATTGTTGCATTACTTTATTCTTGATACCAGCTTGAACAAGTTGTCTTTGAAGAGTTTCAATAGTTCCTGCTTGGTCTTTAAGTTGTTCTTCTTGAGATTCAAGTTGTTGTTTCTGTTGTGCATAAACACTTTTTCTTTGAACAATTTTTTCTTTACCTCGTATATCAGTTTCTGCAAGAACAGCTATATCATCAACTACTCCAAGATTCATTAATTGTTTTAATTCTTCTAAATAAGCCCATCTATTAACAGGTAAGGTAGAACCAGAAATTATTCTAATATCAAACTTAGCACTTTCATAGTCTCTCCATTTTCCAATAACTTTTCCTAAATCATTATATATAGGAACATTTATTTCTATAGATTGCTCTTCTTGAATAGCTTGTGGTTGAACAATTCTAAATACTTTATGTGCACTATATACAGCTTGAGAATATTCTTTAATAACTTGACCTACTTGAGCCAAAGCAGGTTCTATACTATGTCTTAACCAATATTTAACTCTTCTAGTTCCATATTCATCCATAGCTAACATACCTTTAAATGGCATCTCTTTAGAAGCCTGTGTATCTCCTTGCATTGATGAATATATACCTGCTAAATATTCCATATCTTGTTTACCAGTTTGAGTTAAACTAAAAAATGCATTATTTAACTGAAATGGTTGTACAGGTGTAGGAGGATTATATCCCTGTCTCATAGGAAGCAATGCTCCAGGAGCTGAAGAATATTTCTCCCAATAATCTGTATCAACACTACCTTCTTCATACATCCATCTTAAACTACTACCTAAAGATGCATTATGTATCATAAGTTGATGTGCTTTATTCATTTCTCTTTGTTTACCTATTAAAGGAGATACAGCACTCATAGGAAATGGTGTACCTGTCCATTTATAATGAAATGGTATTATAGGATAATTTTCTAATGGGAGTACTTTTGTATACAATGTTTTATTTCCTGCAACACAAGTTAATTTAATAGATTCTTTATAAAATTTAATATTATCAACAAGATTTTTTTCAAATTCTGGATTCTTCATAAATATATTAAATTCTTTTTCTGTAACAACTGAATTTTCTATTTTTGATGCTTCTTCTTGAAGTTTATGTTCTATCTCTATAGTGAATGATTGAATTTGTTGTTCCATCATTTCTTGTTCTTTTTGCATTTCAAGTTGCATTCTTTCAGGTAACATTTGACCTTCAGTAACAGCTTGTTGCATTTGTATAGCTTTTTCTTTTAAAGCAACTTCCATTTCAGTTCTCATTTTTCCTACTTGTGCTTGAGCTAATGATTTTATTTCTTTAATCTTACTTGCATCAGGAGGAACTCTATAAAAAATATTCATATAAGGAACTTTTTCTTTTTCATATAGTTCATAAAATTCAATTATTTGTCTTTCTTTCGAACTAGATAAAGAATTATCTCCATCCATTTCCTTATAATTAAAATCATGCTGAGTCATATCTGTTACTTTTTCAGAATAATTTTCATAATCACTTTCATTAGAAGATGCTGCCATTATTTTTCTCTTGCTGTCTGGGAACAATTTGACTAGGTGTCCTTTGGGGAGTATTTTGCGGATGAGTATATAGGCAGCATCTCTAAATAGTATATCTCTTGATTTATTATCTACATAAATATCAAATGGGTCTGGTTGTTGTATAGTAACTTCTCCCATGCCTCTATCAGCATCAGGGTCTACAGTTATCAATAAATATCCTAAAGATTTTGTTACTGAATCATTAATAGCATTAGATAAAAGAGTATTTCCATTACCATTATGCCATATATAATCTGATATATCAGAAAATACTGCAGCAACGTCTGCATCATCTCCAGTAGCTCCAACAGCTTGCCATCTAGGTCTATTTGCTGTTGCATAAAAATTTAACATTTCAACAACAGGAGTTATCCTATTAATTGTAAATGTAGGCATTCCTTGTTCTTCAAGTGCACTTTTTTCATCTGCAGATAATTGATTATCATGAGCAAAATCATATCCTTTTTGATTTATATATTCCCATTGCACTCTATTATCTGTTTTTGAATGTTCATATAGCTGTTTTATTTTTTCTGCAGTTTTATCTTTTCTTTTAGTCATTTAAAATCTCCAATTAAATCCTGTGCTAATATTATATTCTTCTTTACCATAATAAGACTGTTGTTTACCCTCAACGAATACCCCAATATGCTCACTTAGGTTAGTCCCTATCAGAATGCCAACGTCATATTGAATATCTTCACTTTCAAAAGCCTTATCTGTCAAACCAACAGAGGCAGGGAAGATATTTACCCAAATATGGGAGTAATAATTGTCACTGCCCATATAAAAATCCAAACCAATCATTACAGACAATTCTGCCTGCCAATCCTTAGTCTTATTATCTTCATTATACATATCAACTATATGTGGATAATGATACTCAAAAAATTCTTCATCACTTCCTGCAATATATTCTCCATCTGGATTTTCCCAATAATAATTAATACCTTCATAGAAATATATCCAATATCCTTCTTCTGTTACAGGGTCTGTTTCAATCCAAACATAATAATTATCTATAATTCCATTATCATTTAAATCAACTTCTGGAACCATAAAATCTACAAAACCATATTCATAAGCCAAATTCCACCAATATCCTTCATAATCTAATATTGCAGGATGTCCGTATACAGGATGTGCTTTTATTGAACTACCTAATGTTATATTTAAATTCCATACTTTCATTCTATATCTAGTATCTATAGATACAAATTGCAAGTCTCTGCTTTCTTTATTTACATAAGAAAATTTAGTAGCAAAGTTGTTATTTGACCATTTTATCCAATGATTTTGGTCAGAAAATTCATGTCCTTGATTACGTATAGCACTAAATGAAAATAAATATTCTATTCCTTCAACAGCACCAAATAAAGCATTATCACTTAATTCTTCTTCATCTCCTTTATAAAAAGTATCTCTATTTTGATAAGGGAATAAAGCTATTTTCCTTATTCCAAAATTATATTTATAATCATCTTGTATATTAGAATTTCCATTTATATATGGAGTTGATAAAGATGCAGATGTATAAATAGTAGCATTATCAAAAAAACTGCTAAATAAAGAACTGATAAATATTATTAAATATAAAATATTTTTCATTATCTTGAACCAGTTATACCTAAAAGAGAACTTTCGTCTACATCTACAGTTCTATCTAATGCATGGTTAATAAATTCATCAAGTCTATTTAAATCTTTTTCATTAGCCTCACCTGAATTAGCAAGAGTTAATAAAGATATAAATTCTTCAGTAGGATAATTTTTATTATTACTTCCTAATATTCCTTTAACATTATTTATTAAATCTTTTACATCTTCTATTCCACCTTGACCTGCAGTTGCTTCATGATATATTCCTGCAGCAAAAGATAAAAATGGACCAGCAGTTTCTGATGTCCAACTTGAACCATAATAATGTCTTAAAGCATCTATATGTTCTGCAGATAAATCACTTAAAATTCCATCATGAGCATATCGTAATAAATCTATAATTTCTTCAGATTGTTCATCTATTTCTTTTACGGTTTCAGTATTAAATATTTTATCTTCCAACCAATTTACTAATCCTTTATCATCTCGAGTAATGCTTTGACTATTAATAATTGCATTTGTATCAGATGTTATAGTGTTAACTCCTTTATGTATATTAGGTTCATCATCCATTGCATTAGGTAAAAATCCATATTCATTTGTAAATTCAGCATCAAAATCCATAGGTCCAGTACCACCTGGAGATAATACATTAGGATTTACAGCATCTCCCATACCTTGAGCAAACTTTTTAAATACCTCTTGCATTGGTTTAACATATTCTCTAGCAGCTCTATTTACTTTAACTGTATCTGAAACATTTACCATATCTCTAATTTGAGTTGTTAATATATTATCAAAAACAGCCAAAGAATCTCCAAAATTATGTTGAGCTAAAGGTTTATCATTTTCAGAAATTTCAAAAAGACTGTTTACAACATCATTTGCTCCGTAACTTCCATCAGTCTTACTTGATATACTATCATTTATACTCGATAAAACTTCAGGTCTTAAAGTATTCCATGGATATGGTAATTTTGATACTTTATTTTCTGCATCTGTATAATCTATTTTAGGTCTATTTACATGTTTCGCTTCTGTCAATATTCTTTGAGTTGCCATAGAAGTATTATTAAAGAAAGTATCAACATTTTTATTTGTTCCTTCTTTATCTGTTATATAAGTGGGAGCAACTCTAGGGTCATCAAGAGTTGGTTCTTTTCCTACCCTTGGGTCATCAAAAGTTGGTTCTACTCGTTCTATATCTTTGCCAACTCTAGGGTCATCAAATGTAGGTACTACTTGTTTTATATCTCTACCTACCCTAGGGTCATCGAACGTAGGTCTTTCTTTTACTTTACCACCTGTAAAATAACCTTTTACTTCTTCTTCATTTTCCATATTAAATATTTCGTTTGCCATTAGAACCTTCCTCCTCCACTTTCTTCAACTTTCTCAAGTCTCTGTTCATATTCATTAATTTTATTTTCCATACTTTCAATCTTGCCAGTAAGATTGTCTATAGCTGTTTCTAAACCTGATAAATCTACTTTAGGTATTTCTATTGGGTCTACATTCTTTAAATTATTTATTTCTTTTTTAATATATTCTAAGTCAGCCTTTAATGGTTTTAAATCATTTACTAAATCTTTAATTTCTTCAAATGTTTTATCATATTCTTCAAGTTTATAAGTAATAATATCAAGATTACCTGCATTTTTAATATTTGATATTTCACCTACAATCATTTCATATTCTAATCTACTTGGACTATTATTAGATTTTAATTCATCTATTGCACTATTCATTGTAAAATATATACCTACACCAGAAACAAGTATTGCTCCCATAGTAACTAAAAATTTTAAATCAAATGTAAATTTACTGCTTTCACCTATTTCTGTTGGCCTACTCATAGTCTTATTATCTCCTTCTTGATATTTCTTAACAGCTTTTAAAGCTTGATTTAATTCTGTTCTTGTTATAAATCCTAAATCTATACAACATTTTCCAAATTTATTACCACTAACTTCATGTTCAAGTTCAGCTTTTTCTCTTTGTTTTTGAGTAATTTTATTACTCTTTAATAAATAATCTCCTATATTCATGCTATTACCCAAGATTTAGGAGCAGGTCTCTTTTTATAATAAGTACCTTTCTTATCTTCATTTATTCCAATAGGAGGGTTTGCGTACTTACATGCATAAGCTAATGCATCTATCGTATCATCATGTCCCATCCTTGGGCCAAATGTTATTATTTCATGTTCAAGGTCATATTGAGTTTTCTTCAAATGTATCTGACCTATTGCAAATCTTTGTGCTAATATTTCCTGTATTCTATCTCTTTTGCTCATTCTAGTTCCAGGTTTCTCTTCTTTAAATCTAACACTAAAATCATTTCTCCTTCTTGTTTCTGCCCTTAATGCCTGAAATACAGGCTTAGACATTGTTGTATCTTCTACCACAAATAAACTGGGGTGGTATATAGATGAATAGTCAAACATATGGTCAACTATTCCCTTTTTATTTTCTCCAGGAATACCAAGTACTGGCAATCCTCTTTTTCTCATGTAATCAAGAATGTAGATATTATTATCTTCATCCACCCCTATTGCAATAATGACACTATAATCAGCATCTCTTCTTGCACTATCAGTCGCTGGGTCTACCCCAGCAAATACATTTATTGGTTTTATATCTCCATCTACATTTACAAAAGACAAATCACTTTCATTGTCATATTTATAAGAACCATCCCAATATCGTATATGTTCTCTTGTAAACATGGAATCGTCAGCTGACTGAACTTCCATCATATATTCTTGATAGAATTTATAAGGTTGTCCTGAATCAGCATAAAACTTCTTCTTACGTTCCATCTCTTTTTTACCAAACCAACTATTCCATAACATAGTTCCATTTGGTAATATGGCTTTCTTAAGAACTACATCCCAAGAAAACTCTTCGCCTTGTTTGACAGACTTTTCATAATTAACGATAAGATTGTTAATAAAACTGTCATAATGTACAGGAGTCCCATTAATCCTAAGCCTACCAGTAGAAGGCTCAAGTGCAGGAAACACAACGGCAGTAATAAGATTTGAGTTTTTAGACCTAGCTTCTGGGGTAATGGTATTATTCTCGTCCTCAAAGTCATCTAATATAACCAAGTCATATCTTTTATGTAACTTAGCTCCACCTCTAATACCTGAGATATTAGATTTAGAAATAAGTTTACAGCCATTTGTTGTCTCTACATCTGTTTCGGTCCATTTAGACCCCTTTAAACTACCGAAATAATACAAAATTCTTTCATTAAACTCCAAATGATATTTTATATAATCCATATTACCAGTAGCAAGTTTTGCTGTAGCTGATACCCAACCATAAAATAAAGGTTCTTTAGTAAAACAAAAAGACTGCATAATATCACATTTAGTGAGTACAGTCTTTCCATGACCTCTAGGCAATATAATAGCTACCTGTCTTTTTTCTTTATCAGTAATAGCATCTGCAATCTCATAATGAAAAGGAGGCGTTTCAGAACGCATAAAATCATCTGGAAGAAATAATTTACCAAAAGCAATTAAATCTTTTTTAGCAAGTTCTAATGCTTCCTCCTGTTTTGAAACATTATGAAAATTGACATTAGCCATTAGTAGGCTCTTTTTCTTGTCCTAGTTTTTTTACCTTTAGTTATATTCTTACCAGTTCTTTTGGCATAAGCTTTAGCAGCTGCTTTACCCTTTTTACTATAAGAAAATTTCTTTCCACCTACTTTAGGCATATCTATCTCCTTTTTTTGGTTCTAAGTCATCTAATGTAATTATATCATCGAAACTAAGTTTCATAATTATCTCCTTATTATTAATTTACCATCAAATTTTTCAATAATCTTTTGAGCTGTTTCATCTCTCCAAAACTTACAACCTTTATCAACTACCTCTACAGGTATTTCTTTAGGTTTATCCCACCACATACATAATCCAAATGCATTTACACCACCCTTTTTGTGGAGAGCACAGTCCCAACAATTATTTATTTTCGATTTCTTCTGGTCTTTTTGCAACATCTATCATATCATCAGTTAAACCTTGAAATGCGATACCTGTAACTTGTTGTACTTTGGCAGAATTTTTATCTTCTAAGTCCATTATATCAGATAGTTTAAATAATGCTTTCAATTTAGTATCATCTTTTTCACTAGTTTGAGCAACTATCTTTATATTCTCTAATACAAACTTTTCATTAATATCAAGTTCTTCTAATATAGGTTTTAATTCTTCTTTCACAGCAGTTTTTACCCTTTCTGTTTTTATTAAATTAACAGCTTTCATTCTAGCATAACGTTTATTATTAGTAGGGAAAGCTTTTACATACGCATCTTCAGGTGTTAAGCCTTGAGAAATATATTGAACAAATAGCTCTTCATTTGCAGTCATCTTCTTTCTATTAATAACTACCTGTTCTGGAGTGTTATTACCACTAAAGGAATATATATTAACTCTTTTATCTCCATCCATCTTTACATTATCTGAAACAGGAAAAGTACCTGTGCATGTACCTATATATTCTTGTTCTCCATTCTTTCTACCCATAGTACCTTTTCTTAATACTTGAAGTATACATTCATCATCAGTTAAAATCCAACTACCTATTTCTCCTTTACGCCAATCTTTAACAATAGAAATATGAGGAGGTACCTCATCAATGCTATCATAAACCACATATTTAAACTTATTTACTTTATACCAACGCATCAAGATTCACCAACAACATATATATCGTCAAGCATTTTAAGAGCATCATCATCAAAATAATCCTCTATATCGACATATTCACAATATCCTCTTATATCCATATTTATAGGACCACTATTATCTGTTATCTCTTCAAGTCCTTCAACTATATATTCAACTGTACCTTCTTCTGGATTAACTGCAATTTCTAAAGTATATATTAGAGAGCCTTTTTCTAACTTTTTTCGTTCTTTGTTTAATTTATTGTTTTTAGCCATGTTTAAATATAATCAATGTGAATCAATTTACCAAAAAAAATTGATGAACCTCTCCACTTTTAGATATAACTCCCCCCTGAGAATGTTAAAAAAAATTTAATTTTAGACTTCATTTAAGCCAGTACTCCGAGGACCCATACTTAAGTTTATACTAAAACAATTTGTGGAACTATTGGGGACAAACTCTTTATCCTATTTGGAGAGCAACCCAACTTCTGAACCTCGTAGCAGAACTATTGCAAGGGTACTACAAGGCTGATAAATCAAAAATAATGGATTTGTTCCGTATGTAAGTTACTGTAGCTTAATTTGAAATGCAAATAAAAAAGGTTAACTTTCAAAAATTATAGCATTTTAGTGAAGACCCTATATTTATAAGAGGGTGGATATGAATACCTTTTTTCATATGCGAAATTAGGTTATCTTTCAATTTAATTAGAGGTTATTTATTATGAAAACGAATGTTGTAGTTCATCCATTGTTAGTGAATCTTACACAGAAACAGATTAGTCCTAGTGTTACTATCACCAAGGTATTTCTCAAGCATATTACTTGGGACAATGCCAAACCTGATGGCACTAGAAATGTTGGTGCTTGTTGGATACTTTCCAATAGCCAATCTTTCAAGTGTGATTATGCACTACCTGATGGCACATCTGTTAGGTTCAATGGTTCCTTTGGCAATGTAGTCAAATCCAATGACAAGCCTGTTACTATGTTCTTGTCTGATAGTGTTACAAAGGAATCACTTCCTGATAGAATTGTTGACTTGCTTCGTGAACAATGGTGTGGCTCTGATGGAAATGTCTGTTATCTACTTACTGATAGCAATTCCAATACATTCCTACCTATGTCATCTGATGAATGTCTTGCTTATCTTCAGCCTTCCGAGTCTGATGATGAACGAGTTCAACCATCTGTGTCCTAGTTCCTTATTCCTTCCTCAATACTTTGTGCATTGGCTTCCTTCATTGGGAGCCTTTGCACATTAGTTCTCTTCAAATTGTGTCGCAAGCGACTGTTATTGTATTGAATTTCGCATACTCAAAGGTATCATATTTTTATTACCCATACACATAAAGACGTAATTATATAAATAAACAGCACTCAAACAATTATAATCTCTAGAAAGGATATAAACATGGATTTTTCAATACATTTATCATCAATAGCAGTTGGTGTAATAAGTGCAGCATTTGTTGCAATAAGTATGTTTAAAGCGTTTCGTAGAAGGTAGGAATAACACATACAAGTATTAGCCCTTGTGCTTTAATATAGTATGTAAGGTGTTACGCCTTATGTACTATAATACTTGTTGACATGTATGGTTCAAGTGGATAGTCAGTGACTTGACGTAAGTGTATCAACTCAGAATGATGTAGCCATACATAGCACTGGTCAGAATGATACAACCATAATACAATTAGAGAAATACATAGAAGATAGGTAGAGCGTGTTGTCGTGGAATCTAGTAGACATTAAGATGAAACCTCTTGAAAATAGAACAGACTATCATTTCTCTAAAAGTTTCAAGGTAGAACTTATGTTAAAGATGGCATAAGATAATCCAATGGGAACTCTACCTTGATAATAATTAAAGAAAGGAATAAGATGAGTAAAATAACTACTAACACAGATTTAATAGAAAGAAAGTGTGATGATGTATATTACACTGAAGGAATGAAGATAGCTTATAAACTATTGATGGTATGTTTAATGCCTAAGTATCAACAAGCTGTTGGTCTTGCTCATAATCAAATAGGTGGGACTAAATCAGTATTCATTGCTAAACTAGAAACAATTACAGGTACAAATAAGTGGCAAACATTTATTAATCCTACTATTACAGACAAGTCAAAGAATACATACATATCAGATGAAGGATGTATGTCATTTCCTAATAAACCTAATAAAGTAAAAAGACACAACTGGATAGAATTAAGGCATCAAGTTAAAGCAAGGAATGATGTTAAGGGTTCTTCCTTTATTACTGAAAGATTTGAAGGGTTTGATGCAATAATTATACAACACGAATGTGACCATCTAAATGGTATACATATTCACAATAAAGAAAAGGAAGAGGTTAATGATAAATGAAATAACTGACATAGAAGCCTACATTCAAGCACTATTAGATATTACTAATAATAAACTACCTGATGCTATAAAAATAGTGTGTGATGATATACAAGTAAAGGAACACACTGATATAAAGTTATAGTGTGGATGGTATGGCTCTATCCAATGGGGTGGTAATCCTTTCGCCACCCCAAACTATTTAATAATAAACAAAGAAAGGAAAGTTAATGAAGAAACGTAAACAAGTATATTTAAATAAAATAACTAAATCAGGACAAATTACAATAAACCAATGTCCAGAATGTGAAGGAGAAGGTGTAGAAATAGGTGATTATGAACAAGGTCTTAAAGGACTACAAATATGGGAATGTGGCTTATGTGAAGGCACAGGTAGAGCTATAAAAGATATAGATTATGAGATAACAACACATATCCACGAAGGAATTGAATATGTAAGATTTGATAAACTAAGCAAAGGAGATAAATATGATACACATTAATGAGAGTATAGTAAGAGAATTAAAAGATATAATAATTGAGGCTAAAAGTATATTACTTGGCTTATTAGATGATACAATCGTGTCATTTAAGAGAATACCTAGACTAGTAACAAGAATAGATAGTGTCTTAAAGAAGATGGAAGACCAAACACAAGAGGTCAAACAAAGAGAAGAGAACTTAAATAAAGAGGCATCTAGTATGGATAAAATAAGTGAACTTCTAGATAATGCAGAAGAATTAAGAAAGAAAGCGAGAGGAATATAATGATTGAAAATATACATGATAATTGGGATTATTTATTAAGCACTTGTTGTAGTGCTCCCAGACATTATTATGGTACTTGTAGTAAATGTAAGAAAAAAGCAAGATTTTATAATAAGCTAAAATATAAACAAGAAGGAAGATATTTTCCAGTATTATAAATAATTGAGAGCCAAGATATAAGCCTTGTTCAATATTACGAGATTAGTGTATTGATGAAAAATGGTGTAATGAACTTAATTGCCCACCTGTAATGATGAAGTTGGGTCATGACCTGAATACCAGTTGAGCATAGTATTTTCAACTCTGGTCATCAGATAAAGACTGGCAGCCATACAATAAAACTAGACATACGTGGCGGTCTAGCAAGGCTCTCATAAACTAACTGAGGCGTGGGCGTATCAGTATAAATAAATCGTCCACAAGATTTATATAATCACAGGTTATTAATTTAATAAAGGAGGATGTATGTGTGGTGATAATTTCCCATTTTATATAAGTGACTGTTGTGGAGCTCCTGCTAATGAGCCAGGCTTCCCAGACAGTAATATGTGTAGTAAATGTTTAAAAAATGCAGAATTTTATGATAAAAGAGAGCCAATAACTGGTCCTGTAAGTCCTAAACACGCTGAGATACTATTGTAAGCGTCTGTAAAAAGAGGTATCGGAATCACAAAGAGGTCTTTGCAAAAAGATGTGCTTTGGGTTTACAGACAAGGCAAAGGAATATGTGAGGCTCTCTTTTTTTCTAATTCTTTAAATAAGGAGATATAAAATGACAATGATGCCAAATACATCTTCAAAGTTAGAAGGACTGCAAAACAAATGTTGCGATAAATATCTTGACTATCATCATGATGGTGACGGAGTAGAATGGGAAATATGGAAATGTGATAAATGTAAATTGCAATATGTAATTCCCATTGAAATTTCTAGAGATTTTAGGTCAGCAACAATAGTAGATGATGACGTTTATAAGGCTTATTATGGAGATCATAATGCAGATAAATGAGATTAAGATAAAATGTCACGCTTGTTGTGTATGGTTTACACCAAGCAATGAACGTGCAAAACAACTTATGAAAAACGATGGTTATATAAGTTTATGTAAAGAGTGTTAT